>Ga0209595_100383_pt1 | contig 15532 bp, 4 predicted proteins | sample Porto_4metaG_FD_187427 | JGI IMG/M metagenome (GOLD analysis project Ga0209595, IMG submission 187427) | Marine algal microbial communities from Porto, Portugal - Porto_4 metaG (SPAdes) (version 2) | ecosystem: Host-associated > Algae > Red algae > Unclassified | place: Portugal: Porto | collected...
GGTTACTTGGTTGGCTTGAGCTTATTGGGTTTTGGGATAAAATTGAAGGGAAAATACGCGAACTATAGCGCAGTTTTGGTCAGTGGTGCCATGGCGATTATGTATTTCCTGACCTTTGCGGCGTATAGCTTTTACGGGCTGATTCCGCAATTACTTGCCTTTGCGATGATGGTCGTATTTACGGTATTTACAGTGATTGCGGCGGTGAGTTATGACCGTCAGGTGATTGCGATAATTGGTTTGGTGGGGGCGTATGCTGTGCCGTTTTTGTTGAGTACGGGGTCGGGCGATATGGCGACTTTATACAGTTATATGGCGATGATTAATGCCGGGATTCTTGCCGTAGCCGTGTTTCGATATTGGAAACCGGTGTTTTATGCTGCCTTCGCAATGACGTGGTTGATCTACATTGGATGGTATGCGGCTGATTATCAGCAATTCACAGACTTTGGACTGGCACTAACTTTTCTGACGGTGTTTTATGCGATTTTTTATGCGACATTTTTAGCGTATAAATTGCTGAAAAATGAAAAATTTGATGCGAGTGACATTATACTTTTGCTGACCAATTCTTTCCTCTTTTTTGGCTTGGGATACATGATATTGGATGGGCATAATGCGTGGCAAAAATACTTAGGATTATTTGCCTTACTCAATGCCTTGATACACTTTGGAGTCAGTGTTGTTATTTATCGTAAAAAACTGGTAGACAAGAACTTATTCTATATCGTATCGGGTTTGGTTTTAGTGTTTATCACGATGGCGATTCCGATTCAATTGGATGGAAATTGGGTGACATTGCTTTGGGGGGCGGAGGCGGCTTTACTCTTTTGGATTGGCAGAACGAAAGGTGTAAAAATCTATGAAATGTTGTCCTATCCTTTGATGTTTTTAGCCTTTGCGAGTTTGATACAGGATTGGAGTATTATGTATCCGGCTTATTACGCGGAACAACAAAATTCGATACCTGTCTTTAATATAAAATTCTTATCTTCTGTGTTGTTTATTGCGGCTTTCGGATTTATTTCTTATTTAAATTCTAATAAGAAATACTCCTCTACAATAGTTACAAATGAGGATTCATCTAATCTTATAAAATACCTTATATTAGGTGTTTTATTATTTGTAATTTACGTCTCTATGTTTTTGGAACTCTCCGACCATTTCAATCACAAAGCCGGAAGTATTTATAGCAAGCCAGGCGAAGCCTATCGCCCGGTAAATCATAATATTACTAGCTTTAAATCTATTTGGCAAATAAATTATACACTACTATTTTTAAGCGTTTTATCGTTTCTAAATATTAAGATTTGGAAGAGCAAACAACTCGGATTAATCAATCTTGGTTTGAATGTTTTTGCTGTTGGTGCCTTTCTTACACTTGGATTACTAATGGTGAGTCAATTACGAGATAGCTACCAAAGTCAGGCTTTAGCGGAGTTTTATAATATCAGCATATATTACATCGCAATTCGGTATATTTCGTTAGTGATTTTTGCGATTTTTATGTATGTTTTTTACCTTCTTATGCGAAAGGAAATCGTCACAAAATTCGATGTACCATTCGAGATTCTGCTACATATATGTATCGTGTGGATATTGAGTAGTGAGTTGATTCATTGGATGGATATGGCACATTCTGCCCAATCTTACAAGCTCGGATTAAGTATATTTTGGGGGATTTATTCTTTGTCAGTCATTTCGTTGGGTATTTGGAAAAAGAAGAAACATTTGCGCGTGGCGGCGATTGCTTTATTTGGACTTACCTTAGTTAAATTGTTTTTTTACGACATTACACACCTCAATACGATTTCCAAAACAATCGTCTTCGTTTCGCTTGGCGTTTTGCTTTTGATTATTTCATTTTTATATAACAAATATAGTGAGTCTGTAAATTAAATGTACAAATTAAGGTATTAAGGGAAGAGGAAGGAAATAATCTACCCCAAATGAAGAAGTTATTTAATTTCTTTCACTTACTTTTTGATGGTTTTTTTTGCCGCTATTTTTCCCTACAAAAATCCCTACGTAGCGTAGGCTATGTGCGGTTTTTGTAAGAAAAAATATCGAAAAAATAACCACGTCAAAATTGTAAGCCTATTTTTGTCCCACTACTTAGGTATTTTGATTCTAAAGTGAAAACAGATTGAAACATTTTTAATTTATTTTTTTTAAAAATATAAATTTTATAAAAAAACAAACAACTGATTAAAACAACTAACTATATTTGTACTATTCTTCACATTTCGCGTAAATGCGATCAAGAAAAATGAATTTAAACAGAATTATATTCTGGTTTTAGTTAAAAATAAGGTGTAATTCAGGATTTTAAATACATTTAATATTTAAAATATTTTTTTCTACTCATTGTAAATGAAAATAAATACCACTTTACGTATTTTATTTTATTTAAATCGACTTAAATTTTGCTCAATGCTTTTTGTGGCAATAATTTAAAAATATAATTTCGTTTAAATTTGATTTTCTTATTTCCATTTATGCGAAATGTGAACTATTCGTTAACAAACAGAGCAAAAAATGAACACACTATCTACTTTTAGGACAGTCCAGAAAAATACCATAAGTACGGCAATACTAACTATATTTTTATGCTGTTTTACCTATTCTATAATAGCACAAACGACCGTTTGTTTTAGCATAGAAAGCGAAGCAGAAGAAGCAGTAACTACGGGAGCTACAAACCTGACCAGCAGCGATTTTGAGCTTGGTGCTGATAGAGAATTTGGTATGCCTAAAAATCAAGTGGCAGGTATAAGATACACCAATTTTAACCTGCCCGCCAACGCAACGATTAGCTCTGCAGATATTCAATTTACCACCGATGAAGTGTCAAATACAACGGCTAATCTGACTATAAAAGGCGAAGCTACCGCCAACGCACTTGCCTACGCTGCGACCAATTTTAATGTAAGCAGCCGAAGCCAAACTTCTGCCTCCGTCAATTGGCAACCTGCTCAATGGTCTATCATAGGTTCGGCAGGTACAGCCCAAAAAACGCCTGATATATCGAATATTCTCACCGAAATCATCTCCAACCCAGCCTTTAATAATGGCAATGCCATTTCATTCATCATCACGGGTACAGGTACGCGAACTGCCGAAAATTCGCCCATTACTTTATGCGTCACATATACCACTTGTGGGGCAGCGGGTACGGCATGTAATGATAATGTAGTTTGTACTATCAATGACGTGTGGGACAATAGTTGCAATTGCATAGGTACGCCCGATACCGCCGACGATGATAATGACAGCGTATGCAATGCAGCTGACCAATGCCCAAACTTTGATGATACCTTGATAGGAACGCCTTGCGATGACAACAATATCAGCACAGTAAATGATGCTTGGCAAAGCAACTGCAACTGCGAAGGAACGGAACAAATTTTAATTAATGAAGTCTTTTTATCGGGCTTCAATAATAGCGAGGTGAACGACCACGGCTTCAAAGTTGATGATTGGATAGAGCTGTATAATGCGTCCGGTTCGAGCATCAATTTGGCAGGTTGGTATTTGAGCGATGACCAAAAAGACCTGAAAAAATGGCAGATTCCCAACGGTGTAATCGCTACAAATGACCACAGAGTTTTTAATGCGAATGGCTTGGATAATTCCAACACAAACACCAATTTTAAGATAGACCAAAGCGAACTCGACGAAGAAGTTGTCCTTTCCGACCCTTTGGGAAATATTGTTGATATTTATAAAATAAGAAACTCCACTCAAATCGGACACAGCCGAGGCAGAACCACCGACGGTGCCGCGACTTGGGGGGTCTTTGCCAATCCGACTAGAAATGCTCCTAATAATGCCGCCACAGACTACGCACCCTATCCCGAAATAGATATTCCTTCGGGCGCACATCCGGGCGCAGTGACGGTCACAGTGAATGTACCGACCGGATTTACAGCACGTTACGAAGTAAATACGGGCAACAACAACACCGCCAAAGTAAAAGACCCAAGTATCAACAGCACTGCATACACTTCGCCTTTGACTTTCACTAATACCACCGTCTTAAAAGTCAGATTATACGATAATGCAGGACAATTATTACCCGGATTTATCGAAACGAATACCTATTTGATTAATGAAAATCATGGTATATACACGCTTTCTGTTTCGGGAAAAAACAACATAATCGCGCTTTTAAAAGGAAGCGTAGACCTCTATCCGACAGCACATTGGGAATTTTTTGACGAAACGGGCGAACTCGTCACCGAAGTTGCTGGAAATCTCAACAAACATGGTCAAGATAGTTGGGTATATCCGCAGCGCGGATTCGATATTTTTGCAAGAGATGAAGCAGGCTATGGAGGTCAGATGAAACATAAATTTTATAACCAAAGAGATAGAGATGAATTCGACAGATTTATCATAAGAGCTGCTGGCGACGACAATTATCCTTACGAAGGCGGCGGCGCACATATCAGAGATGCTTTTATACAAACTTGGGGCCATGAATCTGGTCTTGCAATGGACCACAGAAGCTATCGCCCCTGTGTCGTTTATGTCAATGGCAGGTATTGGGGCGTATACGAAATCCGAGAAAAAATAGTACATAAAAGCTATACGAAACACTATTATGACCAAGATGAAGACGACCTTGATTACATCAGTTACTGGGGAGAAAGAACACAAAGATATGGCAACGGTGCCGATTGGGACGCACTCATCAACTTTATCAATAGCAACAATATGGGCAATGCGTCCAACTTCAATTATGTCGATAATAAAGTCAATCTGACCAGTTGGACGGATTACGTATTATTCAATAACTACATCGTATCCAAAGATTGGAATAACTATAATTCGGCTTGGTGGCGCGGCAGAAATCCCGAAGGTGGCGCACAAAAATGGCAGTTTATACTCTGGGATATGGATGCCTCTTTCGGACATTACATCAATTACAGTAATGTGCCTAATACCAACCCAAATGCTTCGCCTTGTGATGTTTTGAATAATTCGCCGATTGAGGATCCCGAACAGTTATTGAGTTCTTTTGAAAAAATATTAGACCAAAATCCAGACTTCAAAGACTTTGTTGCCAATCGCTACAATGACATGCTGAATACCTACTGGAGTTGCGACTATGCAATTTCTTTATTAGATAAAATGACCATAGAAAAAGAACCTGAAATGCAACGCCAACTCAGCAGATGGCCCGTCTCTCTCGGTGGCGGTAATCAAGGCAATAATAATGGTACTTATACCGAATGGCAAAATCACGTTCAAGACATCCGCAACTTTATGAACGCACGCTGCGATGTGATTGACAGCAGGCTCAAATCTTGTCTTAATCTGGGAACAAAATACCAGCTTACCATTCGAACAGAACCTGCCGATGCCCTCGCAAAAATACAAACCAATACCGTAGTACTACCTCAAACTCCGATGACTGGCGATTACTACGCCTCATTGCCCCTCGAACTCAAAGCACAAGAGAGTTTTTACTACGAATTTTCGCACTGGACAACCCAAAACGGTACAAGTATTTCCAACCCAAATGACCCAAACATCCAAGTCACCACCTCCCGAAATGACGTGCTGACCGCCCATTTCACAGAAATTGCTGCACCACATTTCGTCATCAATGAAATCATGTATCACCCCGATAGTTTGTGTACGATTTCCGCCACCGATTCTACCGAATTGGACTATATCGAACTCAAAAATGCAGGCACAGAAGCCTTCAATATCGGCAACTGCGTATTTACCGATGGGCTGCAATACACCTTCCCTTACCCGACGATTGTACAGCCTGGCGATTTTGTCGTTTTAGCCGAAAACACTGACGAATTCCAAACCGTTTATGGCTTCGCCCCCGACGGTCAGTACAAAGGCAGCCTTTCAAATGACGGTGAAAGACTCGAACTCTCCGACCCCTACGGCAACATCATTGACTCCCTGACTTACAACGATGCCAACCCCTGGGACGAAGCCCCCGACGGCGGCGGACCTTCCCTCGAATTACTCAATCCTTCAATGGATAATAACGACCCACTCAACTGGTTTCGTTCCGATAACACCTGCGGCACACCCAACGCCGAAAACTCGCGTATATGCACAGGCATAGCCGCACAAATTATCATCAACGAAATTAATTATAATTCAGACAACGGCGTAACCGACCCCGGTGATTGGGTAGAACTTTACAATCCCACCGCCAACGCGATAGACATTACTGATTGGATTTTTTATGATAATAATAATGAATTTACATTCCCTTCGGGAACGACAATAAACGCAGGTGAATTTCTCGTTTTGGCAGAAAATACAACTATGCTCACTGCCATATTTCCCCATTTAAATACAAGTCAATATATCGGAGATTTTACTTTCGGACTAAGTAACTCAGGCGAGCGTATTTCTTTATTCAACAAAAATAAATGCCTCTCGGATTATGTCATTTATAACGATAGAATTCCGTGGGATACCACTCCCGACGGAAATGGACCAACGCTATCTTTAATTACTCCACTATCCGATAATGACTTAGCACAATCGTGGGAATCCTCCTCCAATATCAACTCAGCCTACGGCACACCCGGACGTGCCAACGAGCCTTGTCCCACCCAACAAATCATCATACCCGATACTGTATATTCGGGCATTGATACACTATTAAGCGTTGATATTTCGGATGAAAATGTAACGTATAATTGGATAACCAGCGAAGCAACATCAAGCGACCCAACAAGTGCTTCTACTACCGTCAATTGGGCGAATCCCGGCACTTATAACATCCAATTAATTACCAGTTATTTTGAATGTACGAAAGTATATAACAAGCAAATCGTCGTCCTTCCCGGCTGCGTGGATATAAAATTACATGCCTACCTCGAAGGCGCGTATATGCCCGAACTTAGCGAAATGAGGACTGTCTTAAGTGCTGACCGCCAACTCCTTCCCGGACAAACACCCGTCAACAACCTCGCCTCCCCAACTCCTGCCGGACAACCATATAGCATCGCCCCGTGGAACTACCCAGGCATAGAAGGTGCAATCTGGACCAATGCCAATTACACAGGCAATGAAGTTGACTGGGTTTTGGTATCTTTCCGTACAGGCACAGTCAAAAATACAGAAGTGGCTATCACTGCCGCATTACTTCATAAAGATGGCAGCATCGACTTCCCCAACCGTTGCGCTTTGTCTTCTTTGGGAGATCCATTATACGTAGTCATTGAGCATCGCAACCACATTGGTATCATGTCGCCTACGCCCGTCAATATTGTCAACAATACATTTACTTACGACTTCCGTATTTCCGACAGCTACAGAAACGCTACGAGTTTTGGACAAAAACAACTCCCAACAGGCGAATGGGCGATGTTCGCAGGCGATGCCGACCAATCCGATTTGCCAAGTTTTGACATACAAGCAACGGATAAAATAATTTGGGTTGAAAATAACGGTGTGTTCGATTACTATCTCTCTCCCGATTTCAATTTGGATGCCGATGTAGATGGAAAAGATAAAGCCCTTTGGTTTAAAAATAATGGTATCTCGTCAAGAGTGCCTAAGTAGTCAGTCAAGGGATGAAAGAACAATTCAGACGGGTAGATTATTTTTTTCGTCTTCCCTTAGCTGCTTACAAATTATGGTTCTTTGACAAATCCAGTGAAGTGAATGAAAATTTGGGCGTATCCCCCTCCTTACCAGTCGGGGGTCGGGCTATCCGGCACTCTCTCCACTCCGCTATCGCTACGTTACGTTCAAACAACACCTACTATCCCTTACGCAAGGGACGAACAATCGCGAGGCAGAAAAACGAACAATCACGAGATTTGTCAAAGAACCCAAATTATTTTTGCGTCGTTCCTAATAGGAACGACGCATAAGTAAATTAAGTTTTTTGACACCGTTATTTTTTCTCTATAAGTAGTGGGACAAAAATAGGCTTACAATTTTGACGTGGTTATTTTTTCGATATTTTTTCTTACAAAAACCGCACATAGCCTACGCTACAGCCTGTCCCGTACTTGATTCGGGATAAGGATTTTTGTAGGGAAAAATAGCGGAAAAAGAAACCGTCAAAAAGTAAGGATATTTTTGTCTCACTACTTACTTCACCAAATTTTCCTCAAATACAGTGAGTATTCGCGTCAAATTTGGTTCGTCTAAAGAAAAATAACGGCGTGAAGAATGTACATTTATTTAATTCCTGATACTAAACAAAGATGAAAAACACACTCCTAATATTATTTTTCATAAACACCTGCGCTTATGCGCAAATGAGCGACTACGCCTACACACGCGAATTAAAAAACGTGAGTGAGCAGTGGCACAAAATCACTTTGCCAGACGATATATACGCACATCTCACGCCGAATTTGAATGACATCAGAATATTTGGCATTACGCCCAATGGCGATACGATAGAAGCACCTTATCTACGACAGGAATTGACCGAAACCAACTCAAATGCCCCATCTGATTTTAAAATCATCAACCAATCGCAGCGTAATGACGGCTATTATTTTACATTCAAACTGCCTTTCAAAACGCCTATTAATGAAATTCAACTGGACTTCAAACAACAAAATTTTGACTGGCGAACAACGCTCGAAGGCAGTCAAAATCAGTCCGAGTGGTTTACGATACTCGATGACTACCGCATTTTGTCCATCAAAAACGAACTAACTGATTATCAGTTTACTAAACTACGTTTTTCGACTGCCGAATACCGTTATTTTCGTTTATTTATTGCTACGAATAAACAACCGAATTTGAAACAAGCCAGTATTTTACTACGAAAAACGACAGCAGGGAAATACAGAAATTACACGGCACAAAGTGTGAACATTATTAATGATAAAAAAACGAAACAGACGATAATTGACCTTGACTTAGGACAGTCGCTTCCGGTGTCACATTTGAATATTAATGTAGAAAACGACTACGATTATTACCGCCCAATGACGATAAAATATCTTCGCGACAGCTTCAAAACCGAGAAAGGCTGGAAGTATAATTACGGAAATATCTCCTCTGCTACGCTCAATTCAATAGAAAAAAATGAACTGAAATTTAACAGCAGAACGCTACAAAAATTACAAATTATCATTCACAATCAAGACAATACACCTTTAGAAATTGGTAAAATCAGCATTAAAGGTTATGCCAATGAACTCACCGCCCGCTTCACGGAACCCGCCAATTATTATTTGACCTACGGCAATCGAAAAGCTCGGAAACCACAGTACGACATCGCCCGTTTTGCCAATAAAATCCCCGAATCCCTCACAGAATTGCAACTCGGCGCAGCACAAAAAATCGACAAAAAAGAAGCTCCGAAAGTTGACCCATTATTTGAAAATAAGGCTTGGTTGTGGGGAATTATGTTATTGATAATTGGCTTATTGGGCTGGTTTTCGATTCAGATGATGCGGAAGAAGTAGCACAGGCTGGAAGCCCGTGCTACTTTTCTCGAAAATGAATTTTGCCCTATATTCGGGGGGAGCGCGATAGTTTGTAGTCCGTAGTCCTAACATGAAAGATATTCGTGGTTAAGAGTGGGGTGAAAAACAGCGGACTGCGGACTGAAAAGCCACCGACTGACCACCCAAATGTTATATTTCACTTTAGTATCAGGAACAAAATAAATGTATATTCTCGACTTGTTCTTTTTTCTTTATACTTCACCAAATTCTCCTTAAATACAGTGAGTATTCGCGTCTAATTTGGTTCGTCTAAAGAAAAAATAACGACGCGAAGAATGTACATTTATTTAATTCCTGATACTAAGCATCAGGAACAAAATAAATGTATATTCTCGACTTGTTCTTTTTCCGGTTCTTTGAGAAATCCCGTGCTTGTTCGTTTTTCTGCCTCGCGATTGTTCGTCCCTTGCGTAAGGGATAGTAGGTGTTGTTTGAACGTAACGTAGCGATAGCGGAGTGGAGAGAGTGCCGGATAGCCCGACCCCCGACTGATAAGGAGGGGGATACGCCCAAATTTTCATTCACTTCACTGGATTTGTCAAAGAACCCTTTTTTCTTTATACTTCACCAAATTCTCCTTAAATAACCCGTTATTTGCGTCTAATTTGGTTCGTCTAAAGAAAAAATAACGAGGCGAAGAATGTACATTTATTTAATTCCTGCTACTAAAAGCATTTCTAAATAAAATCTGTTCCCTATTTTGTTATATTTTTACTTAATATTGTGATGATATGAGCAAAAACGACAACCGATACATCATACCCAACTACGAAGAATGGGCTATCCATAAGTTATACACTGAACGTGAGGCGATTGTGGACGAGGTCACGGAGTTTACCGTAAATCGCATCAAAGAAACAGCACGCGAAGAAACGGGCGAAGTCATCGCGCGTACGCTCTACCGCGAACAACTCCGAACGCGAGAAGAACCCTGGAAAGTAGACCCACCAAAAGAAGGTGGTTTTTGGAAAAAAATGCGTCTAAAAATCGCTGATCAGCACTTAGAAGAAGAGGATGTGCAGGCTAAAGTTCACGACGAAATTCTTCATACCATCGTTTCGCGCTACGCGAATGAAATCGCAGGTGGCTTCAAGATTAAAACCTATCGTTTTGCCCGTTGGTTTCTCAATGCCTTTTTCAATCGCTTGCTCAACACGGCAGGAAATCGAAATTTTCAACGCATTTATAGTCGCAAACAAATGCTCCTGCGCGAACGATTTAAACGACACGGCGAGACGGATATGTTGCGCGAACTTTCCACAAAAGGTACTATCGTTCTTGTGCCTACACATTTTAGTAATCTTGATTCGATTATGATTGGTTGGGCGGTAGATAGCCTCGGCATCGCGCCTTTATCTTACGGTGCAGGACTCAATTTGTACAACAATAAAATACTCGCTCGCTTTATGGGGCGACTTGGCGCATACACGCTCGACCGACGCAAAAAGAACGAAATTTATCTCGAAACGCTCAAAGCATTTTCTACCCTTTCTATTCAAAAAGGAACGCATACGCTGTTCTTTCCCGGCGGTACACGCGCACGTTCGGGCAGCTTGGAAACCAAACTCAAAGCCGGATTGCTCGGCACTGTCACAGAAGCACAACGTGCTCATTTACAGAAAGGTAGCGGTGAGAAAATATTTGTCGTGCCGCTTGTGATTTGTTATAGTTTCGTATTAGATGCCAAAAAACTGATTGGTGACCACTTGCGAAAGACAGGTAAGGAATCTTATTATTCCGATAAAGATGAACTTACTTTTTGGCGGACGATTCGTTTTATGTGGAAGCTATTTTCCGCAAGTTCGGAGATACAATTATCCTTTGGTCGTCCGATGGATGTGATGGGCAATTTCGTAGATGAAGACGGCATGAGCCTTGACCAAAATGGCAAACCCATTGATATTGCCGACTACTTTACTTCCAATGGAAAAATCACGGTCGACCTCCAACGCGAACGCGAATATACCAGCCGATTGGCAGACATTATTGTAGAACGCTATCATAAAGAAAATATCGCTTTATCAAGCCACGTTGTTGCTTTTACGGCGTTTAATTTATTAAAAAATAATTACCCCAAACTCGACCTTTACAGCTTGCTACGCCTTCCGCCAGAAGAATGCGAAATTCCTTACGATGTATTTGAGGGCGCAATAGCGCAAATGAAATTTCACTTAGAAAAAATGGCAGCTGCTGATGAAATTAAATTGTCCAGTAAAATAAGAGGTGAAGTTAAAACATTGATTGACAATGGAATAGAGAATTTAGGAACTTATCACGCAGGCGCAACGCTTACTATTGATAAAAATAATAATTTCACCAGTAAAGACATGGAATTGCTCTATTATTACCACAATCGCCTAACCGGGTACGGCTTGGAAAAATTGGTAAATTGGAAAGAACTTATTAGTCGATAGTTGGTAATAAATTCTAACTTAACTTGACTGTTATTTATCAAAAAAAACGGCAGACACTCAAAAAGTATCTGCCGTTTTCTTTTCACCGTACTGACGACTTCAGCCGTCAAATGTTACCTTGCGACGGCTGAAGTCGTCGGTACAGGGGCTTACTCTGCACGCTGCCGCAGCAAGGCTTCTATCTTGCCCAATCGCGCCTCCAAGTCCGCATGTTGCGCTCGTAAGGTTTTGTTTTCTGCCTCCAACTCCTGCACTGCCTTGACCAATGGCACGACAAACTCCGCATAGCGCAAACTGTAATTGTCACGCTCATGCTGCGGCTTATCCGGGATTAAGTTGTTATAGTATCCTGCATGACTACCTTCTCCAAGATATGCCCTACATAATCACGATACTGTTCTCGTTGAAAATACACATTATAATTATTGAAATCAGTCATCTTTTCCTGCCCTTTCCAATGCCTGATTTGGTCATAAGGCGTATTAGAAATAATAAAGGAGGACAATGTTACGGTAGCGTCATTTAGACGTGCCTCAATGGTATCTTTTATCGTTTGGTAAAATTGGATTTTCGGATGCGATAGACCATTGATATTTCGTAAACCTTTTGGGTCAAGGAAGGCAATGTATTGATGCTCGCCTACAACGAGCCATAGAATAAAATCAGGATAAAAATTGTTGGCTTCAAAAAAGCCGATGCCTTTTTTACTGCGATTGCGGAGAAGAAATAATTTCTTATCTTCAAAAAAAGGCTTGTTATTATCGTAGTAATTCTTTAGGTCACGGACAAATCGCTCCTCTCCTTCATTGAGTGCAACGGGTGATATTTTGACCAAGTCTTTGTACTGCTTATCGTGAATATAAAGCAAGGGCTGATACAAATGCCGCACAAAAGAGAAAGCGGTAAAATTTTGGTCTATATCTTCTGTATGGTCTTTTACTTCGCTGAATACGTCTTTTAGTTTTTGAAGATTACTGATAATTTCCGTCTGCCCCTGCTCCACCAAAATTCGGTATTCTTCCAAGTAATTATCGTGGTCTTTGGTGAGTGTACGAAGTTCTAAGTGTTTGCTTTCGTATTGGGACTTTTTGTAGTTATAGTATCGCTCCATGTATGCCTTCAGTAGGGACAAAGCCACTTCTTGCCATACTCGTATTTGCTGATAGGATTTGCTCTCCAATGCAGATTCGGGAATATATAAATTATACCAATCGTTTTTTGTCAATATACTTTTGAGTGCATCTACATCAAAGCTGAGATTCTTCCAGCCTCTTTCTGTTTTGAATCGATACAAATCAAAATACAGTTCATCCCAATCGAGAAAAGCATGATGTTTGGCGTTTAGCGGGCGTGAATAATGTATGTTCTGTGGTTCGTTGACGCTATCATTGGAAATAACCATTTGGACTTTGGGAAACCAATCTACTTCAACAGGTTTTTTATCATCGTACCAAAATTTTTCGTATTGAAGTACGGGCTTTTCATTGCGCTGAAAGTCCATGCCTTCTTTTACTTTTATGATTTTTAATTTGTGGTCTTCGAGTACGACTGTTGGCATGGTTGGGATGGTGATTTCCTCAAAATTGCTGTCATTTGTTGGGAGTCCTTCTGCTTCGAGGTATTCCTTGAAACGCTGCATATAATTGGCGCGAATACCAAAAATATTGAGGGTTTCCAGCATAGAAAGAAAGGTAGGTATCACCTGTTTGGGTTGCTGAAAATCGTCCAATGCTCTGCTACGTCTTAGGCTAAACCCGTAGCCTTTGAGACGAACACCGCGACCAAATAATTGTATAATCTGCGAACCTTCACCTTTACCGATATTCATCAAGCCCATCGTACTGACCCGCCAACTACTCCAACCTTCAGTAAATTTCTTTGCCCCTATCAATAGGTTTATTTTTGAGTCGCTTTGGTTGATAGCATGAAATAAGGATGCGCCAAATGCTTTGTTGTCGCCTTCTATGCCATTGGCTTGGCAGAGTTTCCAGAGTTTTGATTCATCGCCTACATTTATCACCCCAAAATAATCTTCTGTACTGCCTGCCCGAAGCCCCAACTCGCCTTCTGCACCGCCCAAGTTGTCGAGATATACATTCGCACCACTGATGCCGATATTAAATACCAGTTGGAGGATGTCGGCATAAAGGGCATCAATCGCTAAATTTTTGGTTTTGATATATTCAAATGCGCCGCGAAAAATAGATACGCCCAAGTCATTTATCAGTCCTGCTCTGCCTGTGAGTATTTCTTGAATATCCGTTTTACTCATGTTGGGCGTTTTGATAAAATCAGAAATGAATTGGACAATCTTCACCACATCTGCCGCTTCTTGTTTGCCTATACTTTTGGTGACTCTGCCACCAACAAATACCCACAGTGGATTTTCGATATTAAAAGCGAGGGCATCGTGCGGGTGGTCTTGATAGATTTTTTTTTGCTGATAAAAAGCTAATAAGCTGCCTGTGAGGTATTTGCGGGTAAAATCTTCGTGACTACTATCGGTGATATTGAGTATGCGATAATCTTTTCCGTAACCGTCATGGTAAAAGAATTTATAAGAATAATCAAATAAAATACTTTTTGAATATTCGTCAATTAATACCTCTTTCTGCTTGGTGCGTACTTTTTGTCCGTCTTTGTAAATATCGACATTGCCACTCGCTGCATTTACGGCTTGTCCGAATGTAGCCGAATATTCAAAAGCAAAACCATCCAAGCTCAAGGTATCTCTGCGTTGTTTCCATTGTTCGCCGGATATGCCTCGGTGTCCTTCGTCGATGAGTACGAGGTTATTGGTCTCAAAAGCATCTACGGCAACGGTTTTTTCGCCGCTTGTTTCTGCCAATTTACTAATCTCAATTATCTCTATTTGCTTGCCCGAAAAAGCGGCACCACCGCGTTTACTAAATATTTCGGATCTTATGCCCGATGTTTCAAACTCGCCTAAGTGTTGTTCTGATAGCCCTTCGTTTGGTGTGACGAGTAGGATTTTGTTGATTTTCCCTGCCCTGCATTTTTTTTGATAATGAAGAAATTGCTTGATATTGACGTGCATGAGCAAGGTTTTGCCCGAACCCGTGGCGTTCCAAAAAGCGAGTTTGTTGAGGTTGTTTTCTTCAAATGGACTGGCTTGGTAGCCGCTTTCGTTTTTAATATATCGCAAACGATGAGGTAGCGTGGTAGGTTGGTTGAAGTAGCTCACATAGGTATTCAATTCGTCCAATAAATTTTCTTTGTTGGAAAAATATTTATCCAAATAAATTTCCGTAAACAACAAAGACATGTATTGAAAATATTTCCAATGAATAATACCCTCACGTTTTTCGCTAATCGCTTGGGTGTGGCTTACGATATTTTGGTCGTACTCGTATAGTTGGGCTTCCGTCAGGCGCGCGCCTTTACACAATTGCCTGACCAATTCGACATGAATCCGCGATACGTTGTTTTCATCATAGCCTTCAAGGTTTGACATTCTCAGCCCCCTGCCCAATTCCTGAAAGTCATTGACCCCAAATAAGTACAGGATGTACCGATTGAGTACCAGTACATCGCTTAATTTTGCAGGTGCTTTCTTTTTTGTTCGTTTTGCCATTGGTTTTATACGTCTTGTACATCAAACATTTGTTGGAGAAATACCTGCTCGGTGAG
>Ga0209595_100385_pt1 | contig 15504 bp, 8 predicted proteins | sample Porto_4metaG_FD_187427 | JGI IMG/M metagenome (GOLD analysis project Ga0209595, IMG submission 187427) | Marine algal microbial communities from Porto, Portugal - Porto_4 metaG (SPAdes) (version 2) | ecosystem: Host-associated > Algae > Red algae > Unclassified | place: Portugal: Porto | collected...
GGGTGCTACCCATCTGAGCGTCTCATCGGTATTGTTCACGAAGTAAATATCATCTTCATAACTGTCTATAGAAACCGTTTCGAGGTAAAACAATGGCTGTTTTCGTACTCGATCTCTCTCATCATTTGCTAGTGCCGTTATACCAGATAGCTTTGAGCCATCCGACCACTGAAAGTTATCTATCCGTTTTTGTTCAAACTGATACGTTAATCTCGTCATATTTATATCCTTATTACTTTGATTTTAGTTTGCATGTCGCTTCATTTTTATTGTCTGGTCTGAATGCTGATTTCAAGCCAGCCGAGTCTGTCCGCCATTTTTTGAATGACGTCATTATCTATAAAGTTACGTAAATTAATCGACTTGGTAAGGTAGTAGTTTTTAATTCGGATAGACTTTTTAGCCACAGTTCTTCGCTGTTACATTGCTAAGATTTTTGCAATGTTAACGAGCATTTTTTCTGTTTAGTTTTTTTGTTTATTAATAATGATGGTTTGTATAATTCGTACAGACGCAGAAGTTTAGAATTAAACGAAAATAACATTGCTGAAAAAACATCGCTAAGATAGCGTTTAAAAACTCAGTTAAGAAATGAAGCATTGCGCTCCGAGGGTTAACTGGTTTTTTTATCTCATGTCATTTTGCCTGACCTAATAACTATAGTATAAGCTCACATAAAAATAAAGCCGTTTAAAATTATCTGCGACAACTGATGTCGCTTGCTTTTAAATGAATTGTAGTTTAGTCATTAGCAAGTATCCCAAGGCAATAAATATCATTAACGATAGTTTCATATTGCTTAAGTATTCTATTAAACGCCCGATTAACAATCCTTATCAAAAAACACCTTTCACGATTGATGTTAGCTTGCTATCTTGCCCCGCAAACCTTGTATTCTAATTAAGCCTGCCCCACTTTGACCTATCACACGTAGTATTCGCATCTGTATTGGATTTTATGACACATAACCTTGAGGTAAGCTCAAACGCTCGCCGAACTCAGTATTTTCAAGTATTTTTGATGGGCGTTAGTGCCTTTATTATGAACACCACAGAATTTGTCCCTGTGGCGCTGTTGAGCGACATTGCCCAAGACTTCTCCATTACGACGGCAGAGACTGGCTGGATGTTAACACTCTATGCTTGGATTGTCGCAGCGATGTCATTACCACTAATGCTACTAACCAGTCGATTTGAGCGCAAACGCTTGCTCTTGGGTCTTTTTGCCGTATTCATTGCCAGTCACGTACTGTCCGTATTTGCCTGGAGCTTTGACGTGCTGCTCATTAGCCGAGTTGGAATTGCGTTATCTCATGCGATATTTTGGTCGATCACAGCTGCAATCGCGATACGCGTCGCACCTGAAGGCAAAAAAGCCATGGCGCTTAGTGTACTAGCAACGGGTACGTCGTTAGCAATGGTACTGGGTGTGCCGCTGGGGCGTTTGGTTGGGCAATGGTTTGGCTGGCGAGCGACCTTTGGCGGTATTGGCGTCATCGCCTTAATCGTATTTATTCTACAAGCAAGGCTATTGCCGACGTTACCTAGTATGTTTGAAGGGTCTTTTAGAAAGATTCCAGAGCTCCTCAAAAATCCCTTATTAGTCTGTTTGTACCTGCTTATTTTATTGGTCTTTACAGCGCACTACACAGCTTATTCTTATATAGAACCATTCATGCGCCAAGTCGGTAATATCAGTGAAAACGCTGCAACTTTTGTACTGTTACTATTCGGTGCAGCAGGAATTGTAGGCAGTATTATTTTCAGTCGTTGGGGAGATCGGTTCAATACCAGATTGATGCTGATATCGACCATACTGATGCTCGTGTCTATGCTTGCGCTGTTGCTAGCGGTGACCTCTGTATGGGCGCTCAGTTTTATCGCTCTACTTTGGGGCGCGGCGCTCATGCTACTGATTATCTCAATGCAGGCCAAAGTCATCATGGTCGATGTCAATGCGCAAGACATGCTGATGTCGATGTTCTCAGGTATTATTAATTTGGGAATTGGTACGGGTGCGCTATTCGGTGGTTATGCCGTCACGCATATTTCACTATCTAGCGTAGGGTACACAGGTGCGGCTATCGCAGTTGTGGCGTTACTCTTGATGCTATTTATGATTAAACGCTTTCCTGAATTGAGTAAACGACTTGGCTAGCTAATAAGTCGATATTAAAAGATAGCCAAAAAATAGTAGTCGGGAAGGAACCGTCAGAGAACAATAAGCAGAATGCCAGCCATATAAATGGGCTGGCATTTTTTTTGTTTGTGAATATAACACTGTAGCCTATGAATCATAACGATGATTGCTTAGATACTCATTGAACGAACGTTCAGGTGCAGTTATACTAATTTCATTGGACATAAGTATGCTTAAGGCTATAAGTGTACTCAATAAAGGACTGATAGGGATTAAGCACAAAAGGATGAGTGTGAAATGGAGACTATTCAACACAAGGAAGTTACTACCTACGATCTAAATTTAGTGACGATATATATTGCGAATTTTCAACTTGTTGGAGATTCGTGATGGCTAATGGAATGACTCAAAAAGACAGTCCAGATCAAAGAAATCAAGATAACACTGCGCCCCTTAGATTGGGTAAATTGCATTATGCTTGGATCGTTGCTACTACAGGCTCTGTAGCAATGTTCTGCGGACTTGGGTTAGGACGATTTGCATTTGGCATGTTACTGCCATCCATGTCATCTTTTTTAGGATTAAACTATACCCAAAGCGGGATCTTGGGATTCACCAACCTGATAGGATATCTGGTTGCAGTGCTTCTAAGCCCGTTTATCCTACCTCGGTTGGGTACTCGAACGACTGCGACGGCAAGCCTCCTCCTCATTGCTGTTTCTATGCTCGGTATGGCTTTTACCACCAGTTTTCCAATACTCTGCGCACTCTATGTGCTGACTGGTATCGGTAGCGGCGGCGTGGTCTTACCAATGATGAGCGTCATGTCGCATTGGTTTTTTCCTTCGCACCGCGGGCTCGCTTTAGGATTAGTCATGGCGGGACCCGGCTTTGGTATCATTTTATCAGGCTTCGTCGTACCCAAACTCTTACCCTTCTCTACTCTATTGTCTTGGCAAACAGGTTGGCTAATTTTCGCCGTGATTAATATTGCGGTAGCTTGGCTTACTTTTACTTTGATTCGCAATCATCCAGACGATGTCAGACAAAGCCCTTTTGGGCGCGCACCTACCTTACCTGTTAAAAATAAGAAAAAGCTAGAACGTAGCAATATTAAGCTACTCGTACATTTAGGTGTCATCTTTGCTATTTATGGCGCTACTTATATGGTTTACGTTACCTTCATCGTGACCAGCATGGTTAGCTCCTATCAGCTGAGTGAAACGATTGCTGGTGGTGTTTGGGCATGGATTGGACTGCTTAGCATGTCCTCAGGCATGTTGTTTGGCTGGATTTCTGACCATATTGGTAGACGCCTTGGTCTGGCGTTGGCTTTTTTCTTCCTTGCCATCGCCTATCTGTTGGTCGGACTTACTGATTGGAGTTTAGGGCTGTATTTGTCAATTATACTGTTTGGCTTAGTGGTTTGGAGTGTGCCTGTCATTATGGCAGCTTCGGCGGGCGATTATTTCGGGCCTGCGGCGGCGGCAAGTGCGCTCGCAGCGCTGACCTTTGCTTTTTCAGGTGGGCAAGCTCTTGGGCCAGTAGCCGCAGGTTATCTTGCAGAAGTCACTGGTGACTTTAGTATTAGTTATATGATATCTGGTATCGCAGCTTTTGTAGCACTTGGACTTGCCTTGTTATTGCGTCCACAAAAACAAGCTTAATTTCAGTTTCCATAGTATTGATACTGCTAGCTATACTTTGAGCTAGCCGCCAGTGATGTCTGTATGATTTTTTAATACTTGCTCCCCCTTTTTTTATGCTCTAAAAACTTATTTAAATAAGGCAATATTCTTGCAATTTTGCAATCAAAACGATTGCTAGCTTTCTAAAAAGTGGTTACACTCGGTTGACAAACTATTACATTGATGACAAGGAAGTCACTATGCCTCGTAATACCTCACGTTCTAAAATTGGCCACACCACTCTCAAAACTTTTACCAAAAGTATGCTTGCTATCAGCCTATCTATCGCTGGTATTTCTCACGCAAATGCTTATGACAGTGTCACCTTTTTTGGTGATAGCCTGACCGATGGTGGCTATTTTAGTCAAGTTGTACCAGGTCCTGCTCAGTTTACCACCAACCCTGACAACACATGGGCGACCTCATTTGCTGAGCAGCTAGGTACCACGGCTGTTCCCGTTGTATTCGGTAGTCCTCAAATTGGTAATAACTACGCTATCGGCGGTGCAAGAGCTGGCGAAGAAGCGGCCTTCCCTGGCGGTATTCCTATTGCTTCTGCCAATAGCCAAGTCGATAGCTATCTCGCCAATAACACAGTAGACCCTAATGGATTATATGTGGTGTGGGCAGGTGCAAATGACTTGCTTGCGGCGGCTGAAGATCCTGCTAATGCTCAGGGGACTATACTTGGAGCAGTAGCTAGCCAAACCGAAACGATTAATGCATTAAAAGACAATGGTGCCAAATATATCTTGGTACCTAATATTCCCGATGTCGGTCTAACCCCTAGAGTTGTTGATCAAGGGCCTGTAGCACAGGCGCAAAGTACGGGTGCTACTAGTCTATACAATCAATTCATGCTTAGTGCCGCAGCAAATACTGGCGCTAATATCATACCGCTAGATATGTTTAGCTTAACTCAAGAGATCATTGCCTCTCCTGCTCAATATGGTTTCACTAACGTCACCGATGAAGCTTGCGGTGACAACAACAGCTCTCTAACTTGTGGACCTGATACTCTTGTAGAAGCAAATGCCAACGAAACCTACTTCTTCGCTGATGGCATACATCCAACAGGTGCTACTCATCAACTGATCGCCGACTATGCAAATGCTGTTGTCACTGCGCCTAGCTTAATCGGTGTGCTGCCACATATTGCAACGACAACCGGACTTGCAACCAATGAGCGCTTACAGTCACACGTAAACCAAATCCAAAACAGTGAGCAAAAACCTGCCCGTACACTATGGGCCGTCGGTGAAGTCGCTAACCAAGAAATTGCAGGGTTTGATGGTGATAATAATACCCAAGTATTGCTTGGCGTAGATTTTGCTCATCCTAACTCAGCCAATGCAGTGACAGGCTTATACGGCAACATCACTCAAAAAGACTTTGAAAACTCAGACGTTGGCACAGGTTTGAGTGATATTGATCTAGGAGAGATCGGTTTTGGTGTCTATCATAGCAACAAGTTTGGCAGTTTACAGATCAATGGTGCTGCAGGATTTGGCAACATGGATGTCGATGTCACACGTGCTGTCACACTTGGTAGTAACCAACAGCAGTTTAAGTCAAATGCTGATGGCAAGCGCTTTTATGCCAACTTGCAGGCAGGCTACCCAATGCAAGTGAGCAATATTGCCGTTACGCCTTATATCGGTGCCACAGCGAGCCGCGTAAAAATTGACGGACTCAAAGAAAAAGAGATGTCTGGCATTGCTATGCAGTTCGATGAGCAGAAATACTCTACGACATATGGCAAGCTTGGTCTCAAAGCCAATCATAGCTTGATGAACAACCTCAACTTATTTGGTGATATTCATTACCAAAAGCAGCTGAGTGATAATCGCGAAGCAGTAACCGCACGTTTGAATACGCTACCAAATATCAGCTTTGAGACGCCTATGGTCGAAACTGATGATGATAATGTTGCTATGACACTTGGCCTATCTAGAAGCTTTGGTCTATTGAACGCCAACGCTGGTGTCACACATTCACAAGGTAATGACGACGACTCAACCAGCTTATTCGTTGGACTTAATGGTGCATTCTAAATAAGTCGTTAATCTAGAATAAGGGTATAGGTGATAATTAATCGCCTATACCATTGTAAATTCAAAAATTTCCATAACCTACTACGGTTTTTGTTCTCTAACCTTTCCTCTCGTAAAACCTCTCAACGACAAAATCTACTATCACAAACTCTCTAAAAATCTACTTTACCGCGTAAAGCCTTTGTCTTACCGCGCTGTGTCTTTTTATCCACCCGTTTACGTTTGGCATTTCTACTTGGCTTGGTAGGCCTTCTCGTTTTATTAACATAAGTGGCTTTGGTGATAAAACTTTGCAAACGTTCAAGCGCATCTATTTTATTGCGCTCTTGCGTACGAAACTGCTGCGCCTTGATAATCAGCACGCCTTCCTTGGTTATTCGGCTATCTTTGCTATTTAGCAGTCGCTGCTTGTACTCACCGCTCAGACTTGAGTTGTTAATATCAAAACGCAGGTGAATGGCAGAAGATACTTTGTTGACATTCTGCCCACCTGCGCCTTGCGCTCGTATGGCGCTGATCTCTACCTCATTATCATTGAGGCTAATATTATTATTAATGAAAATCATAGTTTGCTTTTATCGAATGTGAATGGATATGGTTTATGATAAAGCATTATATACTCAACCCTCTATCAATTAGGTACGGTGTCAGTCTCGCTTAGTATACTGCTTGTAATACTTTCACTCGGCTTTCTAGGGCGTGTCCTCATTTTAAAAATGGTGATAAAAATGAGATAAATCGCAGTCAAACAAGGAAAATAGCGCAGATAATATCGAGATATTAGTCAGCTATTTGACGCCATTTGGCAAGATTTAGCCATTTTTAACCCATTTAGATAACTATCGATTGAATTGAGGACATGCCCTAATAAACAATTTAGAACTGCCAACTATAGACCACATCTACTGCATTTTCCGCTGCTGAGCTTGCTTCTACATAGATACGGCGCGTCAATTGATAACGAACAGAAAGACTGTTTTGCGCATTGAAAACACCTACACCATAGCGAATGTACAAATCAGGCGTTACGTACCCTGTAACGTTGACATTGGTATCTTCGCTACTACCTGAGGCATCGACTGTCAGACTTTGCAAGCCAAACGCTTGCCCGATTTGATTGGTTAAGCTACGAGTACCACTCAGACCAAAGCTCAGTCCAGCGGCAGCCAGATTATTAGTCACTTGCGACTTAAACCCTTGCTCACTGATTTGTGTGGCGCTCTTATTATCGATGCGACCTGTCACCAACGCGTTCATGGCTTGCTGCTGGGTTAGTCCTGCATTGTTAAAGACGATAATATTAGGACTTTCAGTCGTTCCTTTGACACGCAGACCAACTGTTTTGCCATTAATCGTTTTTGCCGCTTCAATACTCAAGCTCGGTTTCATCACATCGCCATTGAAACGCACTTGACCATAATTAAGCTCTAGGCTTTGGCCAAAGGCATTGATATTGGTACGGCGTGAGACCTGTACAACACCTCTGGCACGCATGATACCTGTGCCATTCTGAGTCACGTTAATCGCACCTGCTAATGGAATGACGGCGCCAAAACCACGGAAGTTGATATCATCGCCTAAATCAACACCGATATCAGCATTGATTGACCAAGGTTTTGAGATAGCCAGTACTTCATCGATATTACCAATCAAACGACGATCTAGTACGACTGCGTCCTCAGTCTGAGTGATGATATCTTCGCTGGCTTCAGGCGGACGAATGGTCGCAGACGGCACACTAATCGCTCCTTTTATATCGACATAACGATCGCCTGGACGCACGATAATATCAATATCAGGATCAATCTCAGCAACCAGTAATGGTGGCTGAGTGATGACTAGGCCTTCACCGACGATACTCAACTTGGCCTGCAGTTTTTGCTGCCAGTTGATTGTCCCTGATAGTTCGCCTTCACCCGTACCACTATTGAATGTGCCATCAATGGTCGCTTGTGTGCCGCGGATTTTGGCTGCCGCATTTACTTTGGACAAATTCACTGGCAAATCAAGCATGGCTATACGGCCATCAGAGAGCTTTACGTCGCCATAGAACTGCGGTTTGGTTAAAGTGCCGCCTAGGCCACCAGCCATTGTAACGTTACCTCTTAGGACGCGCATACCGGGGAAGAAAGGCTTAAATATTGCAAGATCAAGCTCGTTCAGCACCAGTGCACCGGAGATTGGTTTAGGGTCTTTATAAGGATCGACGATCACCTCAGCATAGCCACGCGCCCCGCGTCCAGTATTGATATCGGTACGCAGCTTGATGCCCTCAGGCACAGACAGAGCAATAAGAGAGACACGCTTGTATGGCAAGGTCATTGATGTGCTTTCGCCGTCTTGAACGAGGCCTATCTTGCCATTGTCTGAGTATAGCGTGGTATTGATAGTTGGAGGACGACCACGTTGCCATCCGACGATTGCTTTACCATTAATCTTGCCATTCCAGTCAATATCTTCTGGCAAGAACACTGAGAATAACGACGTATCTAAATTTTGCAACGCTACATTGACTTCACCTTGGTCTGGTGATGCCACTAGTTTTTCTCGTAGACAAAGCTTGCCGGTTTGATCCGTGGCCTGCCAGCAGTGAGCGGCAAGCTGTACTTTTAGATCACGGTTCTCACCACCCTGATTGTAAGGTAAATTCACAATCAGCTGTGCAGGTTGCAATTGATTCAAAGTCGCATATTTAGATTTGATTCGGCCTTTTCCAATGACACCTGACCAGCTTAGCCTGTCTCGATCAAAACCACCTTTTAGCCTAGCGCCGACATCGAGTTGCTTATTGGCCACATTTAGATCGACCACATGAGACTTTTCGGTACCATTAAAAGACGCTTTAACACTATCGAAACTTTGACCAGCAGCATCTAGGCCTTCAGCCGTCACGATTAACTGGCTTGGGCTATTGGCTAAGTTGACCAGCTTGCCGCGTACACGGCCTTGACGCAATATAAAGCCAGGTAGCGCGAGTCGCTCACCGACCAAATCAATATAAATAGTAGGCAGTGCTTGACCAGCTGGTTGAGACAACGTGGCACCGCCAGTGACTTTACCAGCCAGTTGGCTAGACAGCTGATCTAGACTGGTGATGTTAATTTTGGTTTGTAGCTGCTTAGCGTTGCCGTTAGCGGTGACATAGTTGTCACCCCAACGCAGTACAAGGTTATTAGCGTTTAAGCTATCAATCAAAGCATTTACTTGCTTATATTGTGCTTGGGCATCTTGGGTCTGAAGCTGTTTGAAGTAACTTGCTAAATCTTTAGGCAAACGCATTTTCGCTGATAGGCTGCCTTTGGCACTCAGTTGCTGCCCTTTTAGCATGCCATTTAGATTAACTTGTTTAATATTGACAATCTGCTGTGTGTCACTCCAGCGGCCATCTGTATCAATCGTACCAGTAATAAGGCTTGGGGTATCTTTTAGGAAGTAGCCAATGTTAAAACGATCCATCACTGCGTTGATATCCCATGCAACGCCTTGACGCACGTCAACGGTACCGCTGGCATCGATACTACCTGCCGCACCCACATGACGGAAACGATTGATACGGATCAGCTGACTGTCACCACTGGCTTCTATATTCAGCTTACCTGCTGGCAATTGCTCGGCATCCAATATGCCGTTGAAATTTACGGCAAAGCGCTGCAAGGTACCTGCGGTGTTTTTGCTGTTTTTTGGCGCATTTTGCCATTCGCCACTGGTTTTTAGATCGCCTGTGATTATCGCTGGATTATTGGGTAAAAAATAACCCAAGTTGAACTGGTCAAAACGACCATCTATATTCCAGCCGATATTTTTACGTAAGTCGATAACACCTTTCGCATCAACTGCGCCCGCTTCGCCTTTATAGTTCAGCTTACGAATACTAATCAGCTTTGGCGTACCCGCAGCATCGATAGACAGACGGCCTTGTGGTACATCTGCTGTATCAATCCGACCATCAAAACGCGCATCAAATACTGACAGCTCACCACCTACGATATCGACACTGGCATCACCAGCACCAGTAATACCGATAGCACGATCCGCTTGCGTCGCATCGAGCTGCGCTTGCATATCGGTATTGTTTAAAGTAATCACATGACGTTGACCGCTAACACCATTTTTAGTGATATTTAGCAGTCGACCACGCGCACTTATACTACCTGTTAGGCGCTCAAGCGGTAGATCGCTACGATATTTCTTAGGGAGTAGACCTTTAGTACTGGCATCAATCTGCCATGTCAGTGGACGCTGTTTGCTCGCCAACTGAATCTGTCCTGTGCCGGATAAGTCTCCTACGATGCCATTATAATTAAGACGATTGATATCTATGACATCACCAGCCTTACGTATACGTAGATCATAGTTGCCTTTGGGGGCAGCATTTAGCTCATTGATAACGGCATTGGCATCGACTGATAGAGTCGAACCACGAACGATGACGTCCGCCTGCCCACTAGGACTGTCGATATTGCCAATATTGGGTACGTTACGGCGGGTTAGGTTTTTCCAGTTAGCGTCAATATACCAAGGCGCAACTTGCTTGGACTTGGCAGAGGTTTTACCGCGAACCATATTGGCATTGATATGCTCACCATCGCGCTGACGCAAATCTGCATCGATCTGCGTATTACCAGTGGTATTCTGCTGCTGATAACGCAGTGACAGTCTACCGTTTAGAGTTTGCGGGGCATAAGCTTTAAAATCAGTATACTCAGCCGGAATAGCTTGGCGAATATCAAAGTTGCTACCCGTCGCACGCACCGTGGCTTCAAAGCTGTCTTTCCAATCTAGAATACCTTGCAACGCCAAACGTCCCGCTGGCACGTCAGCATCTAGGCGATCTATACGTAGCTGACTGTTGGCGATAACGGCGCGGCCTTGATAATGACCTGATGGAATGTCTTTGGCCGTCAATTCAGTATTGATACGCAATCGTATCTCAGAGATGACACCAGAAGCTGTGGCTGTACCGCTTTGTAGGCGAATGTTTTGGCTATCAGCGTAAGGGATAAGAATATCATCCCACTGTAGTTTTGCATCAAACGGCGCACCCGCATCCAACCCCTGTACTACAAAGTCGCCTTTTACATCGCTATCGTTATAACGACTACGCACCTTGCCAACAGTACGTTTGAGCGTTCCTGTTGCAGAGATATTCAATGGGTCGATATAGGCTTTTTCAAGAGCGCTGACTTCCGCAATCGCACTCAAATCTAGTGGATAGTCGCCCTGTAGGTCGATCTCTCCTTGTAAGGCACTGACTTTCACAATATCAGCGTACTGCAAGTCACCACGGCCAACGGTCACCGTACTACCTACCCACGTCAGGTCACGCGCCGTAATATCTTGAATAACGATAGGATCTTTGGTTACTTGCTTATAAGTGATTTTCTTAATTTTTGCTTGGTCAAAACGCAAATTCACTGGCAACTTTAAAGTTTTATAATCGAACGGTTCACCAGTAGGAGGTTTCTTATTGATAATCTCTATGGTCTGGATGTCTGCATCGCTTAAATGCACTTCTTTTGCAAATACTGCACGCCAACCTATTTTGACGTAGGCTTTATCTACTAATATCTCAAGATCTTCAGTCGCTTCAATATCGATATCGGTGACCCAAATACCATCACGCAAGTTACCGCGTCCGTATTTGAAATCAATACCTGTTTCAACACTGATTTTTTCTAATATAAACTTCGTACCAGCGTCCGTACCAGCCGCATAAAAGAATATGGTAAACATAATCGCCAGTACGATAAGCACCAATACCAGCAGTTTGAGCAGAAATGACAACGGATACCAACGCCTAACGGCACGGGCATCACGCTGTGCTGGATCTTCATCTGGAGCATTATTAGGCGGGGTATTTTCTGTCAGCATGACACTCAACTACGTTAAAAAATGAAGACCAGCAATCGGTACGATAAGTGATAATTAGAACATTTGGAGCTACTAAACATTTGGAATTACTACATTGAGCGATTATAACGGTGAACCAATAAAGAAGTGTAGTCGTACAGGAATGCTTTCCTCTGTCACGCCAGCAGCCACATCGACACGCACCATTCCTACAGGTGATGCCCAGCGGATACCGACACCAACGCCGACTTTTGTCTCAGTATCAAAATCTTTGTCATAGGCATTACCGACATCTGTGAAGAATGCGCCACGGAAACCTGGTTTAAATTCATAGTTATATTCAGCACTACCGACCGCTAGCACCTGCCCGCCCGTTAGATAGCCTTTGTCTAATGGTGACAAGCTCTCATAGTCATAACCGCGGATACTCTGATCGCCACCTGCAAAGAAACGCAACTTATAAGGCACATCATAAAAATCATCCGCCCAAATATAACCGGCATTGGCACTACCTAATACTTGATGCTTTTTGTCTTCGCCAAAGCTATAGATACCACTAACGCCTGCACGAATAATCGCCATATCGGTATCACTAAATGCGCTGTCAGTGCCAGCCTCGATTGAGTAGTACTGGCGCATACCCTGCGTTGGATTGGTAGCATTGTCAGTATCTGTTTTATTGACACCATAGCCAAATAGCAGCGCGCGCTGTTTCGGACTTGAAGAGGTAAAGCGGATAGGCAGATCATCTAGCGCTGCACCATCAACCCCCGTCTCAAGCTCATCCAAGCGGTAACGCACAGAGTAGCTACGATTCCAACCAGTATCACTACGGATATTACGTGCCAAGGCCGCTTTTAGCGTTGTGGTTGACAGATCGAAATTACCTTCCCCTTGGTCAATCACTTCCTCTTCATAAGTAAGACGCCCATCCAACTTATCATTGAGCGGATGATTCCATGGTCGACTGGCATACACAGCCACGTTTTTGCTGATTCTCGACACTTCTGTTTCTGCCCCTGCTTGGTAGCCTTGGCGATTGAGCAAGTTATAGTCTATTTTTGCAGTGGCACGAACGCCTGTATCTGTTCCATAACCCAGACCGACTTGAGCATCACGTGGTTTATCCGCATATACAAACACATATAAAGGTATTTTTTTGCTTTCTGCAACGTCTTGCGGCGTTTTACGTCCTGCTAGCGTTGGCGGTACAAAGTTTTCGTCAGCGATCAGACTCTTTTCGTCAGGGAATATCTTTTGTGCGACATTACTGATTGAGTCACTGATTTTGCCCAATAGATTGTCAGCTTCCTGATCTTTTTCATCAAGCACGCGATCATTCGGCAAGCGGCTTAGTCGTTCTGCTTTTTGTCTAATGGCTTGCAGCTTATCAAGAGTGGCTTCATCAGCCTCAAAATCAATAGCAGCGATATCCGCTTCATTGACCATCTCGCCGCTGTTAGCATTCAGAGCATTATCGCTCTCTACACCTATGTCGCTATTATCATTGACCGTATCTTCTTTGCTAGCAGTCACATTTGAGGCAGCTGCGCCATCATTGCTACTCAGATCTGCGACGCTATCATTGTCTACATTGTTAATATCGTCATCTAATGTGTCGTTACCCTCGGTAGCAGCATTGTCAAACGCTAAGGTACCAGCTTCACTACTATCAGTTGGTGGTAGTATCGACTCGACGTTGACCGTATTAAAGTAACGAGTTGCCGATAAGTCATTACTGAACTTAGTAACTGCTGGACGATAAAACGGCTCACCCGGCGTAAAGCCATAGAGCTGTTGTAATAATGAAAGCTCTACTGGTAGCTTGTCAGAATCTTGGGTCAGCGTATTGGTTTCTTTGTCGTAAGTAAAAAACACCACATCGTCAAACTCGTAACGATCACCCGTGTTGTAAACCAACGAGACATCTGCTTTATTGTCCGGCAAGATGATATCAACAGATTTGTTCAGCCAGTACTGGTCGAAATAGCCATAGGTATTGCTCAAGGACTCTAAAGCCGCTTTACTGCTCTTATAGACACGGTGATTAAAAATATCACCTTCTTGCGGCGGCAAGTCTGCCTCAAGCGATGCAAACTCTTCCTGCTCACTGCCCTCACCGCGAATCTCAATAATACGGCTATCTACCAGTACCGGCTCGCCTAGCTCTTCAATCACAACATTAACTGTATCACGATCAGGCTGGGTCAAACGCATCTCAACCTCATAGTAACCAACGGCTTTAGCAGCATTCTGTGCTGTTTCGCGCAAACGTGGCAATGCCGCAGTAAAGTCAATAACCGACTGAACTGAAGTATCATCCAGTGCCGCTTTGATGTTTTTCATTGGCTGAATGTCATTATCAGCTTCAACTAGCTGAGCCTTACCATTAGGAGAGTCTTCAGCAGATACTTGCTCTAGATAAATAGCGGTTTCTACATTTGGCAAAGCAATCACGCCACCGTCGTTAAAAAAGCGATTGTACAGACGCGTCACGATATTACCTCTATTACGCGCGCGTGGCCGTGGTCTATTGGCTTGTTCGATACTTTGATCAACGGCCTGAGTATCATTCTGATAATCTGGTAGATAGTCATTAGGATTGATAATATCTGTCGTCGTACCTTCTACATTGGCAGGCACATTCGTACCAGCTATCAGCTCATCACTACTATCATCAGTCGTCAGGCCATTTTCACTCTTAACAATAGCTTCATTACTAACAACATATTCATTGCTGACAGCACCACTCACCTCAATCGGACGTGACATCCCTTCAGCTGCGCTCGCCTGTTCTTGCGTTGTTTCATTTCTACCCAACGTATCAAGATTGTTAGGTGCTGGCAAGTTTGTTGCATCTAGCTCTGTATCTAGACCAATTGGCGATGTTGTGTCATCTAACGTAGCGATTGGCACATCAAAGTCACTATCTTTATTGCTAATATTGATACTATCAATATCTTGAGCATTCTGCGCATCCATTGCCGCTAGCTCACGATCGATCTGCTCAGGGGTCATCATTTGATAACCCTGCTGCTGAATCTCGGTTGCTTGTTGCAACAGGTCATCATTAGAAGCGATTGATTGAGCGTTATTTGGATTATATGAAGTACTTGGACTATCAGGGAAACTCTCTAGATCTTGAGAGTTATTTCTTTGAGAAGTTATGTTTTGAGCATTGGCATTTTGCGTCGTCGAGTTTCTAGAGCCTGACTTTGTCGAGTTAGGTTTCTTAATGCCCAAGCTCTGTTCGCTATAGTCGTCCAATACTGACTGATCAATGATGCCTTGTTCCACTGCTTTTTTTAGACGTAGCGCATCTAGAGCCATATCTAGCTGAGTATCGTCATCGAACAATGTAGCTGATTGCTTGATAGATGCTTGATCATTCGCACTTTGACTATTGTTAGTCTGGTTACTAAGCGTTTGATTGCTATCAGTTTGGTCAGCAGCAGATGAGTTGGTGATAGCGGTATTGTTTACATTATTAATGGTATCTGCCATTGCCGCAGGTGCTATACCGAACAAACTGGTCGCAAGCGCAGTGCACAGTGCAGAGCGTCTGAAATTTTTACGCGGCGCTGCTGGATATGTACTTGGATTATTACTATCGTTTTGGATTATGGCTGTGTCACGCTGCATCATGAGACCCTTGCATGCTCGAGTTGAAGGCTGCTTTATCATCTTTACGTCCTATCAGCTCACGCGGCACAATCTTATCAACGATAACGATCGTCAAGTCTGACCGGTGAATAAACTTATAGCAGTTATCT
>Ga0209595_100388_pt1 | contig 15424 bp, 16 predicted proteins | sample Porto_4metaG_FD_187427 | JGI IMG/M metagenome (GOLD analysis project Ga0209595, IMG submission 187427) | Marine algal microbial communities from Porto, Portugal - Porto_4 metaG (SPAdes) (version 2) | ecosystem: Host-associated > Algae > Red algae > Unclassified | place: Portugal: Porto...
TTCTAGCATATTTATAAGATTTATATCATATATTAGGAGAAAGAATGCAAATTAGAAAGGAGTCTTATAGAATGAGTTATTCGGAAGGAAATGACTTGAGTGAACAACATATGGTAAGTACAACTATCCCTACGTATATCAGACATTACAATCAGTAATTGGTAAATATGTGGTTATTGAAACTGTAAGAGGTAATGTAAGAGGAAAGTTAAAAGATGTTAAACCAGATCATTTACTTATTGAAGATACGGTACCGTATATTGTACGAATTCAACAAATTGTATGGATTATGCCAAAACAATGACTAAATTACATCTAATTTGATGTATAACAAATTGGTTTCATAGACGTCCAAATAAAAACACAGGGTTTTATCTCTGTGTTTCTTCAAATTTTCTTTTTTGAATATATGCTTGAGCATGAATAATTTCTTTCTGAAGTTCTTTTAATTCTTCCGTAGATCCTAATTCAATCCTCATGTACGTAGTAACTAGACTAATCATCATATCCATCTTCTCTACTATATTTTTAAAAAGTAGGGTTCCCTAACGTGGGCAGATTGTTTCAACAGATAAATTTACTGTCGATGGTCATAGTAGAAAGCAAGTGGTCTACAAACAAATAATCTCCTAAATTATTAAAAATTTTTAGTTCCAGTTACAGAATTCTTATTATATAAGGATTCTTTTTTGTATCAAAAGTATACAAAGTAAAAAGATAAGATCGGCGAACACGATCTTATCTTAAGCACAAGGAGTAAACAAAAAGCATAACCATTATATTTTTATTTTGCTTAGATTTTTGCTGATTCTTAATATTAAAACCATAATCAACAATAGTATATATATTGAGAAAGTAATTACAAATTTTGTTGTAAATGTTAAAAAAATGAAAGTAAACTATCACTTTCCTCTAAATATTGACTTAATAGAATTTTTTTATCGAATTTTTTTAATGTCTTGAACAATTTCTTCATAAGGAGTATTTTCGACACCTGAATATTTTTTTAGAACTTTTCCATTTTTGTCAATCAGATAAAAACTTGTACCATGTATAACTTGTGTATCATTTTCTGGTTTAGTTACAAGTGATTGGAAGTTTTCTTTAGCAAACTTTTCAATATCTGCTCTTTTATATCCCGTGAGGAAATGAGTCCTATTTCCATCCATTTCATAGACCTTCATAAATTCTGTAATTTTTTCTGGTGTGTCTACTTCAGGATCCACACTAAATGATACAAATTCTACATCTTTAATCCCGTCCGTATTCAACATTCTCTGGAGTTTTGCCATATTTGCTGTCATAGGTGGACAAACTGTTTGGCAACTTGTAAAGAAGAAATCAGCTACCCAAATTTTATCATGTAGCTCAGCTGATCCAAATTGCTTCCCATTTTGATCTGTAAATGAGAACTTTTGCACATCCCAATTTAGTGAATTGTTGAGTTCTGCATCTTTGCATGCTCCTAAAGCTATAACTGTGAATATAAGTATAAGTGATCTAATGAAATTCATTTTTTTCATATGTATTTATCTCCTTTCAATTTCTATAGATTTTACGGAATGGTTATATGAACTACCCAATACTCGGTAGTATTTACTTTGGTTAATTTTTATTTTTAATAGCCGCCGAATTAATCTTAACAAAACCGAATGAATCCCCTTGTTTCAGGGTATTTATACTACTACTATGCGTACAGCTTCCTCTTTGATGTTTATAGTTCACAAGACTGCTTATAATTAAGATTGTTAGGTATGTTATTAGTAAATACATTGCTTCTTTATTTTACGCATTATAATAAAAGGTTAAAGGTAAATTAAAACAAGAAGATATTATCTAGTACTTTGCTATACAAAGCGAGATATCTGATAAGAAGTATGATATGTAAGGAAAAATAGATGGTTCATTCAAGGATTTATTTACAATAATAGCAATAAATTCATCTCGGTATGATCCTTGAATTAATATCCTTCATAAGAATGAGAAAACACCATATATTTGGATAACGTGTTAAAAATAGAGTTAACTATAGTATAAATTAAAGATTAAATTATACATATTGAGAAAATATTTTAGAGATTGAATATTAAGATTTCCCCTATTAAAATTAAATTTGAAATGAAAGGATAATCTGTAAGCATGGCCTTTATGTAGAAAAGAGATAGGACTATTTCTATCTCTTTTTGTTATGCTGGCAGTTTATATATCTGTAATTAATTCTTTAGACACATATAAAGGAATTTAGATTATACCTGATATATTCCTTTTATTAAGTTAACTAAGTTAATTGATTCTAGAATTTTATAACATTAGGAGGATAGCAAATGAAAAATTATCAACTTACACAGATTTTAAGAGAAAAAAGAAATATAGACAAAAATTATTATGAATTTTTGCATGAAACAGATCTAAGTATGGGAATTTATGAATTGAAAGCAGGATCTTTAGATATGCAACAACCACATACAGAAGATGAAGTATATTATATTATCAATGGCAGAGCACAACTTGAAGTAGAGAGTGAAAATATTTTTGTGGAACCTGGTTCTATTATTTATGTAAAGGCTAACATGAAACATAGATTTCATACTATTGAAGAAGATCTCGCGGTACTAGTTTTCTTTGCACCTGCTGAATACTCTTGCGAAAAAGATTTTTAATTACAACGATAATTGCATAATAAGAAAGGTAAAAATAAATATCTTTTTATCAAGTTTGTTTAAATTAGACAACAACTAATTATAGGCAAGTATGTAATTCCATTAAAGAAAAATAAATTTTTTCAATAAATAATAATCAATAGAAAAAAACATAAATGTTAAAAATAGTAAATTAATGTTTAAAAAAGGTAAACTTTACGGCGTTTTAATGAATTCTTGTTTGTTTTTCTTAAGTAAAAATATCTAGTTGTATGACTTTTGATTTGGGAATTTTTAGTATTTTTTTACATAAAAATATATTTACGGTAAAATATTTCTAAATATTTCTAATCTATTGAACAATTAAAAGTTTTAGTATACGATTACAACGTGATATCAAGATATACAGAGAAGAAAAGGAGATTACATATGAAAAATAAAAAAATTGGAATCATCATGAGAAAAGGTTATAGCATTCATGGTGATCATATTGAAACTGCAGGAAGAATATCTGATGAACTTTACTTGTTTACGAGTGTACCAAGTAAAACAATTGATGCGCGCTTTAAAGAAGTAATTGTACTTGAAGAGGCTTCTGAAATAGATGCTGAAAATTATATTTTTGCAAAAGGAAAAGATATAGGAATTAGCTTTTTTGTCACTTGGCAAGAAACTGATATTGTCTTAACTGCTAAAATTAATGAACGCTTTGGGAATAAAGCGTTATCTGTTGAAGCTGCTACGACATCTCGAGATAAATCAAAGCAGAGAGAATTTATGTTAAAGAATTCTATTGCTAGTCCTAAATTTGCAAAAGTTAATTCTATAGAGGATGCAGAGAAAGAAATAGAAAATATCCCTTTCCCTGTAATCATTAAGCCTACTATGGCTGCTAGCAGTGAATCTGTATATTTAGTTAACAACTTAGAAGAATTGAATAATTCATTACAAAAAATTATTAATCTTTCTAAAACAAATAAAGGATTCTACTTTAACCAAACACAACAATGTGTGGCATTAGTAGAAGAATTTCTGACTGGTGAAGAAATTACAGTTGATGGAGTCGTTTTAAATGGAGAATTTTACCTTGGTGGAATTCACAATAAAAATAAAATGATGGGTCCATATTTCGAGGAAGATGAATACACTTTACCGTATGTTGGTGTAGATGAAGAAATAGTTGTTAATATTGCTAAAGAAATATGTGGAAAATTAGCTATTGAAAACAGTTTATTTAATGTAGAACTACGCCGAGATACGCAAGGGAATTTTAAAGTTGTAGAATTTAGTACTAGAATCAGTGGCGGGCATGTTTATCGTAATATACGTGATGTACATGGAATTGATTTAGTAGCCGTTAATATTCTTGGTTTATTAGATTGTAAAGGGGAGATTATGGAATTCTTCTTAACTAGATCTACAACACCAAAATCTTGTACTTGTATTAAATTTGTATATAGATCTGGAATTATAAAGAAAAATGAATTGGGAATTGTTGCTGAACAGCCAGAGTATAAGGCTTACTATCCTGTAGCAAAAGTAGGAGCTGAAGTATATCATGCTCCAAAAGGATTTGATATAACGGGCTTACTTTCATTAAGAGCACCATATAATGATAAATCTGATGTAGAAAAATTACGCCAAAGAGCTAGAGTATTAGATAATCAATTAGATATAGAATTAGAAATTCCAGTTCATGCATAAAAACTTAAGTAAATCTGGTTGTTATATTCCTTGTTTTAAATGAGGAATATAACCGCTAGATTTATCGATAAATGATTTAATAGTATCAATTTAAAACCGATTAATCCTATATGTATTCTCATAGAAATGGAGTGGAAAATATTATGAATAAAAAAGTATCTATTTTGGGAGCACCTACTTACTTCGGAGCTAGTATAGGAGGGGTTGACCTTGGACCATATGTTGTAAGATATGGCGGTATGTCGAAACAATTAACTGAAATCGGAATTGATTTTGTTGATCTAGGAGACATTTCTCTTCCTTCAACCAATAATGAAAATTATGGAATTGTCAAACAAGAGTTTTCAAATGAAGTAATTGATATATGTAAAAATATTGCTTCGACAGTTGAGAACGAATTGGAAAAAGGGCATTTCCCATTAGTTTTAGGAGGAGATCATAGTATTGCAATTGGTACTGTTACTGGAATTCTTAGAAAAATACCACGATTGGGAGTAATCTGGTTTGATGCTCATGGGGATGCAAATACATTTGAAACATCGATTTCTGGTAATATTCATGGGATGTCTTTAGCAATTCTCTTAGGATACGGTAACGAAAAATTTAAAGATTTTCTAGAGAAAGAAACTAAAATTGATCCAAAGAATATCGTACAAATAGGAATTCGTGATTTAGACCCGGGGGAAGAAGAGTTTCTCAAAAATTTAGGAGTAACAATTTTTACAGCAGAAGATGTGAGAAAACAAGGAATAAAAAGTATTATGGAAAAGGCAATTAAGATTCTCAATAATAATACAGATGCAGTTCATCTAACATTTGATTTAGATGCATTAGATCCTGAATTTGCTCCTGGAGGAGGATTGGCAGTTCCACATGGTTTAAGTTTAGATGATACAAAAGAGGCAATTGATATGCTAAGAAATAATACAAACTTAGTAGCTGCAGAGTTCACGGAAATAAACCCTATATTAGACAAGGATAATATTACTGTCAACACAACAATTGAACTTATCACTGAACTTTTAAGTAAGAAAGTTACTATGTCTAAATAAAACTTTTTCTGGAATTATTTTTAAAAATATAAAAAAAATATAAAAAAACTATAAAAATAAAATTATATACGAGAATTTAAAAAAAACGAAAAGGACGAGTCAAATGAATAATAAAATCTATGACGTTATTGGAATTGGATTTGGGCCAGCGAACCTAGCTTTAGCAACTGCTATTGAAGAAGAAAATAATTCAATGGAAAGAATTTTTCTAGAAGAAAAAACGCACTATCAATGGCATCCGGGGATGCTTTTAGATAATACAAATATTCAAATTTCATTTTTGAAAGACCTTGTAACTCTAAAAAATCCTAAAAGTAAATTCTCCTTCTTAAATTATCTACATGAAAATGAAAGACTAAGCGATTTTATTAATCTCTCAGAGTTTTATCCGTCACGACTTGAATACAATGATTATATGTCTTGGGTTGCTTCTCAATTAGAAGATCACGTTTATTATAGTCGAACAGTAATTTCAGTAGACCCTATTGTGTCTGAAGATTCTGTCGAATTGTTAGAAGTTATTGTGCAAAATACAAAAACTAATCAATTAGAGAGCTATATTACTAAAAATATTGTTTTGGCTACGGGTGGAACACCAAGAACGCCAATAAATATTGAAATGAATAATAGTAGAGTATTTCATTCAAGTCAATTTAAAAACAAAATTAATAACTTTGAACAGAATGATGCTCATAAGTTTTTAGTTGTAGGATCGGGACAAAGTTCAGCTGAATTATTTTTCCATCTAATCAATAATTATCCGAAATCAGATATTACGGCAACGATGAGACCTTTCTCATATAAAGCTGTAAATGAAAGTAAGCTTGTTAATCGTATATTTGACGCTAATATGATTGACTTTATTTATTCTTTACCAGAAAAAAATCGAGATGCTTTATTAAAACACCACAGTGATACTAATTATGCAGCTGCGGATGGAAGTTTAATAAGCCAAATTAATAAAGCTTTATATAACCAAAAATTTCATGGAGAAGATCGTTTTAGAATAAAGCCATTTTTAGAATTAACGGAGATAAAAACACTGTCTGATAAAGTGGTTGTTTATTACAAAGACATAGTTAAACATACAGAAGTTGTTATTGAAGCTGATGCTGTAATTCTTGCTACTGGGTACGAAAGTAAAAAGAACCATCCTTTATTAAAAAATCTTAACTCGTACATTTCAGATAATATTGAAGTTTCCCGAAATTATCGTTTAGAAACAACGGATAAATTTAAACCAGGTATTTATTTGCAAGGTGTAAATGAAAGCACTCATGGACTGAGTGACACTTTATTATCTAATTTATCTATTCGATCAAATGAAATTTTAAAAACTGTACAAGAAAATAATTCATTAACAGAAGAAAAAACTAAAAACGTGGTTTCATAATATAGGGGGTCCAAAGATGCATATTGAAAAGATAAATCCACAGATTTTCACAAATGAATATGATATTATGTGTCAACGATTATTTCCGCATTCTAATAAATTGTATGATTCACCATTTGGTGCAATGTGGGGAATCATAGAACCTGGAGAAATTTCTAAAATTCATGGACATCATGAAGTTGAAACTTTTATTATCTTTAAGGGTGAAGGAATAGTTAAAGTGGGTAAAAAAGAAGAACCTGTTACGCAAGGGGACGCCATCTTCATTCCACCATTTGAAGAACATAGTTTGAAAAATACATCAGATGAAAATTTGATATTCTTCACCATATGGTGGGAAAATGCTTTTAGTAAAAAAAATAGCAAGAAGTTAGATTCAGGTAAAAAGAAATATTTAATAACGGCCACACCACCAACGCCTAATGGTGATTTACATGTGGGGCACCTATCTGGTCCATATACAGGAGCTGACATTTTAACTAGATATTTAAAACTTAAAGGAAATGAAGTCTTTTATATGAGTGGGGCGGATGATCATCAAAGCTATGTACCGTTTAAGGCGGGACAATTAGAAAAATCTCCTAGAGAAACGGCAGATCATTTTGCTAATGAAATTGAAAAAACATTAAGACTAGCAGAAATTAATCCGGATATTTTTGTAAAACCTCATTTTTCAACATTCCATATTGAGTTTGTCAAAGAGTTTTTTGAAAAACTTTGGAATGAAGGTAAATTAGTAGAAAAAGAAGTCGACATTCTATTCTGTAAGCAATGCGATAAGCACCTTTATGAAGCTTATGTGAGAGGTAATTGTCCACATTGTGATGAATTATCAGATGGCAACGCTTGTGAAAAATGTGGTAGACCTAATTTGTGTATAGATTTATTAAACCCAACTTGTAAATGTTGTGGCAGCGAACCAGAGAAATCTAAAATTAAACAACTATTTTTCCCATTAAGTAATTATAAAACACAATTAAAACAGTACTACAAAGAATTAAAAATAGGACCACATCTAACGGCATTATGTGAGAGAATGCTAGATGAGGATTTGCCTGATATTCCTATTTCGCATGTATCTGATTGGGGAATTCCAGTTCCGGTAGAAGGATATGAAAATCAAACTATATATGTATGGTTTGAAATGGCACCTGGATATTTATCTGCAACAAACGAATTAATTCAGGATAAAAACCTTTCGTATACGTTAAGAGATTTTTGGAATAATCAAGATACAACTATCATTAATTTCTTTGGATATGATAATGGTTATTTCCATTCAGTGCTTTTCCCGGCTATTTGGCTAGCATATAGTGAAGATATAACTCTTCCTAAAACAATGATAACAAATGAATTTTATCAACTAGAGGGTCTTAAGTTTTCAACAAGCAGGGGACATGCTGTATGGGGCAAAGAATTATTAGAAAATGCTTCACATGATGTTGTAAGGTATTATTTATCTTATAGTAGACCGGAAACAGTTGAAACAAACTTCACTATGGAAGAATTTAATCATATTGTAGATACGAACTTAAACCAAGAATGGGAATCATGGTTACATGATTTAAAATGCAAGTTAGAAGCAGAGTTTCCAAATGGTGCTCCAGAATTAGAGACACTATCAGGTAACTATTTAATGTATTATCAACATGTAAATCGAATTATGAATGAAATTATGAATGCATATGAACCAAATACATTTTCACCGCAAAAGGTAGTTAGATTATTAAATGAATTAGTCAGAATTGCTAAAAAATTCTCGGCAGGAGAAGAATTTTTAACGGTATTAAAGAATAATCAACAAAGAAGAAATACTGCTATTGCACTAGAATTATATACTGCAAAAATTTTAGCATTATTTTCTAGCCCAATTATGCCTACATTTGGTAAAATGCTATGGGGGGATTTGGGATTTAATGTTGACATGCAGTTGGATGAGGAAGTAAGCTTTTTGCCTGCTGGACAGAAAGTGGATCTTCAAGAGAATTATTTTTCAAAAACAAACGACAGTTTTTATCTTCAGAATATTTGATAATATGAGGAGGTAGTACTTACCTCCTCATATTTCCTAATAAAAAAAATATAGGGAGCTCAAATTATGAAAGAGAAAATAAAAATTGGAGTAGTAGGCCCTTTTTCAGGTCCTAGGTCTGTATACGGACAAATGTTAATTGAGGGTGTAAATCGTGCGAAGCTAAATTATGCTGATAACATCGAATGGGTTTATCAAGATGATAAAGGAGATCCAAATACCATCAAAGATATTTCTAAAAAAATGATTGAATCAGGGGTTGTTGCTGTAATTGGACACTTTAATAGTGCATGTGCTTTAAAAGCAATACCGTTTTATTCCAAAGCGAAAATTCCATTCTTAGTTCCTGCATCAACTAATTTAGAAGTTACGCTTAATAGCGAGGAATTAGTATTTAGGTTTTGTTCTAATGATTTGGTACAAGCTGAAACTGTTATTAATTTTTTGAAAACTAAAGATATTCAAACGATTACGGCAGTTTCCGATGAAACATTTTACGGGAAAAGCCTAGCAGATTTACTGTATCAAAGTGCAAATTCTTTATTTAAAGAAGTTACTAGAATTGAAGATTTTAATAGTGAAAATAATAAGCATAGCGATGCAATATTCTTTGCTGGGACACACTTTAACTCCGCAACTTATCTAAGGGAACTAAGGATGAGAGGGTATAAAGGAATTTTTATAGCTTCAGATGATTCTTATGTAGATGAATTTATAGAATTAGCCCAAGATTATTCTAACGATGCTTTTACCATAAAAGCAAAAGAGGATTATGTAGAAACATCATTTCTTGCAGCTTCGTATCTATTAGAATGTATTGAATCTAATGTAGAAAACTTAATTAATGAATTAGCAACAGGTAATTCTACAATTAAATTTTCAAGCAATGGAGATCGTTTAGGAGCTTCATGGATAATTGCACAAGTTATTGATAAATCTTTTGTTGAGGTGAATTATCATAAAACATTCAGCTGATGTAGTTATTATTGGCGGCGGCATTATTGGTGCAGCTATACAATATTATTTAACCAAGCAAAATATTACAAATACAATTTTATTAGAGAAAAATTCCTTTAGTAGTGGATCAACAGGCCAATCCGGAGGTTTTATAAGGGTCTATCATAATGATCCTTATCTAACTGAAATAGCAAAAGAAGGAATAAATGATTTTTTTAGTATTAGTGAAGAGGTTAAATTTAAGCAGACAGGAATGTTATATGTTGAAAATGAAACACAACATATAAAAATGGAAAAGCAAATTGGAGAACTTGAAAAATCTGGGCATAAAATTAATATCCTTTCACCTGAAGTATTAAAGAAAGAATTTAAATTTATAAATTTCCCTAAAAACAGCTGTGTGGCTTACGAGGAACAAGCAGGGTACATTAGCCCATCGTTAGCCACGAATACATGGATTGAAACATCTAGAACTAAAGGTGCATTAGCTTGTGAAGGAATCGAAGTGAAAGAAATTCTAATGGATAATAACTGTGTTGTAGGTGTTAAAACCTCCTATGGGACTATACATTGTAAACATGTTGTTGTTGCAGCTGGAGCCTGGAGTGGAAATATATTAGATACTATAGGCATTAAAATTCCAGTAAGAAGTAAAATTATTCAAATTCATTTCTTTGATGGAATAGGACAAAAAGACCATCCAATTTTTATAGATGATAGTACTGGATTATATGGCAGACCTGATAATCTAGGTACTTCTCTAGTAGGATATCCAGTAGATAAGTATGATATTGATCCGGACAAAAAAATGTCAATTGACCCAAATGACTTTGAAGAAATGCTTCAAAATTCAAAAAATAGATTGCCATATCTAAATAAAAAATCATTTATAGGTGGAAGAAGAAGCTTTGATGCATATACATCAGATAATCGAGGAATGATAGAACAATTTCCACAAGCACAAGGCTTAATTGTTGCAACTGGCTGGAGTGGTGGTGGAGTAAAGCTGGCTCCTGGTATTGGTAAGAGAATAGCGAAAATGATTACTGGAGTATAAGGGGAGAAAAGACTATGAACAATCTCGAGAATATTGAAATTTTTGAAGCGACCTATGATGATAGAGAGACTGTTATCAATTTAATTAGAATGTATATGGAATTCTATGAAAAACCTGTGCATGAAAAAAGTTCTTTAGATACATTAGTAAATACGATAATAAAAAATAAAGATTTGGGATTATTCTACGTTTGTACGGTTAATAAAGAGCCAGTAGGATTTGCTACTTTATATACCACTTTCAGTACGTTAAGTATGGGAAGAGCAATGATTTTAAATGATTTATTTGTTATCCCTGATTATAGAAAATTGGGTGTTGGGGATATGTTATTTAATACTTGTAAAAAGTACGTCCAAGACAATAATTATGCATATATGGAATGGGTTACCGCAAAAGATAATGTAGTTGCCCAAAATTTCTATAAAAAACAAAAAGCAAATAAGAGTGATTGGATTGTTTACAGTATTTAAATAGCAATCTAATAGTATTTAGGGCGGATATAACAGAATATTTTCAATGTGCAATTTTGTTATGTATTTTCCAAATCCCTTTCTTTAAACAAGTTAAAACAAATTTAAGGTCAAACAACCGATATAAGAAAGAAGGAATGTATAATGCCAATTCAATTTATATTTATAGTACTATTGGCGCTGACTCTTTGTGGGGAAGGTATGTTAACAGTAACTCTAACCTGGACAATTTTGGATAAAGGGGGATCAGTTACTCATTTAGGAATTATATTAACATTAATGAGTTTGTTACCATTCTTTATGCAAAAATATTCGAAAAGTCTTAAGATGTGGTTAACAAAAAGTCCATTGTTAATTTTCTCTGGTGTCCGTTGCATCGGTATTATTCTGATTATAATAAGTCTTTTAAATAGTGAGCATATTAATGTTTTTACTTTATATATTTTTGCAGGTGTTTTTTCTATTATTTTATTTTTATCTACGCAAAGCTTGGAAACTTATATGTCTCAAATGGTATTATCAGGAGAAATTCCAGCAGGAAAGGCTTCAAATATGTTACAAACTGCAATACAAATTGGAGCATTTGGTGGGAACGCAATAGCAGGATTTATGATGAATGTAGGTGGATTTAATAATGTACTTTATGGTTTAGCATTCTCTTTAGGTATTGGGGTATTTTTACCTCTTCTAATGCCTCTATTAAAAAGTAAAGATGTTCAGCAAAATAAAAAACCTGTATCAAATCATATTGAAAAAATAAATCCAATAGATAATTCAAAAATATTATGGATTACAATTACTGGTATTGCTGTTTTAACAATACAACTTGCATCATTTAATTTTTTAGTACCAATTTTATTTCACGATGTATATCGTTGGGATCCTATGCAGTATGGATTTGTTAGTGCTGCAGCAGGTTTAGGGGCTTTATTAGCTACACTTGTTGGGAAATTTGAAAAATTTATTCCAAGGTCAATTTTTCTATTAATTGCTGTTTTTGATATTACTTTAGGATTAGTACATTCCTGGTATTTAGCAATTGCCGTTTCATTTATGCTTGGTTTTGTTTTTAATCGTTCACGTATCAATCAAAGAACTGTCATGTTTGACTTTATTAAAACAAAAGAAGAAACGGTTATTTGGTCAAGTCGATCTACACTAGCATTCCAGTTTACCAAAGCCGCTTTACCTTTATCATTAGCATTACCTATTCAATGGATTGGGATTATGAATGCAGGTCATCTGTTTGGAGTGATAGGTACGGTTGTTGCTGCTACTATGATGGTAATTTATCTTAACGAACTAAATCATAGAAAAAAAATAGAAGTTTTACAACAAGAAGTTGCTCCAAAATCGTTTTAATTGTAGCGTATTAAATGAAAAGAATAGCTAATGAAGTAAATTTTATAACGTCGAAACAACTTATAAATAACTATGTAGAAATGAGTACTGTATTATACAGTACTCATTTCTTTTATTTCGCCTTTAATTATAATTAAAATAGTCAATATCATTTACTAATTCCAATTCAAATAAGCAATTAAATTTCAACTACTCTATTAATAGATTTCTCAAATGAAACAATATCAACATTAATTCCTTATATAGATATGAGAGTATTAGATCCATTTTACTATGCATTTTGTGTAGTAATGTATTTATATTATGTTTTAGAGTGGTGACTTAAACTTAATTTATACCGTCAAAAAACGGTTCTGGTGCAAATACTTAGGAAAGATATAAAGAGGTAAAAAGTTTCCTAGTGGAATCTAGTCTTAAGCAGCAATTCCAAATAGTTGATGGATGAACTTCACTTGATTTTGGACAGACTTGTCCAGTAAAACAAGTTGCCCTTTTTTTACCATATGCATAGCTTCTATTCCAGAAATAATGTATGTAGCTGTGCGAAAGGACTTCAATCCTAACATCGAACGAACTCGCTTTTTAATAAACCGATGATCTTGTTCCACTATGTTATTGAGATATTTCACTTGCCTTAGTTGGATGCCTAATGGCATCTTTTTTTCTTTTCTCAATTCTTCAACTGCTATAGGATAAGCTGGATTCTTATCGACTGTCACGACACGAGGCTCAGAAATATGAAAAGACTGCAAAGCTTTCTTGAAGAATCGCTTTGCAGCCTTGTGGTTTCTTGCTTAGGTAAAAATCGATAGTACTTCCTTTCGAATCGACAGCACGATACAGGTACATCCATTGATTTTTTACTTTGATATATGTTTCATCGACTCTCCATGAGTCATTGGTTTGCTTGAGATGACGACGGATTCTTTTGTCTAATTCAGGACCATACTGATGAACCCAACGCATAATCGTTGTATGAGCAACGATTATGCCCCGTTCCGCCATCATTTCCACCAAATCACGAAAGCTCAAGTTGTACCGTAGGTACCATCTTACTGTTTGCAAAATAATATCATGATGATAATGCTTCCATTTGAATAAATTTCGCTTTTCCATACTGATCACGCACCTTTTTTAGAGTAATAGTATCAGTATGTCCAAGATTTAGAGATTACTTGCAATTATCTTGAAGTTTTCGCACCAGAACCCCTAAAAGATACTCCTTGTTATTAAAATTTTCAACATAAAGTATCGCTAGTTAATTTATTACAATACTAATTAAAAAGTGAATTAAAAAAGTTCTCTAAAATTCGTTCTCGACTGGAAAACCTTCATCCTAGAGAACCATAACCAAAACATAAAAGCGTTAGGCATCTCCTACTTCAGCTAACCGAATGCCTGAGTGTAATTTCAGTGCCGTAATAATAGGAATTAAAACTATCGCAGTTAAAAAAATAAACACACCTATATAGGAACCATTAAATAATGTGATGATAAAACCAATTAGAGCCGGTGAAAGTGCACCGGCCATTTGACTACCAAAATTGATAAGTCCAACAGATGTCCCAATCATTTCGTTTGGTAAGTATTTTAATGGCATTGTTACAATGGTTGTTGTTGCTAACATTAATCCGATGTATGTTACTGATTGGAATACGACCACCATTACAATAGAATAAACATTTGCTAGAGAAAACAAACTAACAGCCACAATAATAGACCCTATAATGATTAAAATCTTTTCTTTTCCCTTCCGCAATTTATCAATAAGCCAACCTGTAGTTAAAGTAGAAAGTAAGGCGACTAATGCAGGAATGATTGCTAGAACACCCATAGAAATCAGATCTAAGTGCCTTTCTTTTACCATGTATGTAGGCATCCAAGTTGTTAAGCCCCAGTTCACAATACTTACACTAAAGTTCATAACTAATAGTTGCCAAACGAGGCGCTTCTTCAATAGTTGCTTGATAGGAACTTTCATTGCCCCTTTTTCTGAGGAACTGTTCGGATTTAAAACAAAAAATAAAACAAGGGTAATAAATAATCCTAATCCACCGAAAAAGAAAAAGAGGATTCGCCAACCCAAATGAGTAATAAAAGTCGCTGCAATAAGTGATGAAATCATTGCTCCAATAGTAATAGCTGCTGTAAGTATGGATTTAGCACGTCCTCGCTCTGTTTTAGGGAAATTATCTGCAATTGCCACAGAGCTGGCCGCAGGAAAACTCCCTTGACCAAGACCAAATAATATACGAATGACAATGAGTGATATAAATGACCAAGCAAAGCCAGTTGCCACAGTTAAAATGGACCATAGTATAACCGAAAAAAGAATGACCTTCCTTGCCCCATATTTATCGGAAAGAAAACCTCCGACTAATTGCATTACTGCATAGCTTAAGAAAAAAGCACTGATAATTAGCCCTGATTGTGTCTCATTTAATTTAAATTCCTCAGCAATCGGAATTATGGCCACATTCATAGATAGCTTGTCTAGATAACATAAAACCCATGTAATGAATAACGCTCCAAGCACAATGTATTTCTGCTTACTTTCTATAACCTTTCCCAAATAAAATCCCCCTCTTTAAAAACGACAATTTAGGACATAGTGAACTACACGCCACTTAACGTCCTAACGGACTGTTTGAAGTGGGGGCTTCTCGGTTAGTCTTAAAAAGTACATTACATTTTAGATCATTTAAAGTCTTTTTATACATTAGCAAATTATAAGTGGTTGGGTCTACACAAACATTTT
>Ga0209595_100390_pt1 | contig 15355 bp, 13 predicted proteins | sample Porto_4metaG_FD_187427 | JGI IMG/M metagenome (GOLD analysis project Ga0209595, IMG submission 187427) | Marine algal microbial communities from Porto, Portugal - Porto_4 metaG (SPAdes) (version 2) | ecosystem: Host-associated > Algae > Red algae > Unclassified | place: Portugal: Porto...
ATCTTAGCGATTTCACGGACCATACGCACATTCACATGACCTGGTGTACCAACGGTCTTCATAAACCAAACGCTATGACGCACGATATCACGCTCAGAGTGGCTCTCTGGACGATTGATAAGGGTGTATAGCTGTTTGGGCTTAGGCGGCTTCAAAAACGCACGATTGGTCGTGGTAAACATAAGCGCCATTCGCTGCACTAAGCTTGGATAACGTGCCGCCACGATTTGTGCAATCATACCGCCCATCGACGCCCCAAGCAGATGTGTCTTACCAAGCTTTAGTGCTTTAATTAGACGTGCGGTGTCTTCAGCCATGTCCGTCAAGTTATAAGCAACCTGCGTGCTTTTATTAGACAGCCCTGTCTGTAGACGTACCATCATTTTGAGCTGGCTAATACGCGGCAAGCCTTCTATCTGAACTTTAGAAGACAAGCCGATATCTCGATTATCAAAACGAATCACAAAAAAACCAGCATCGATAAAGCGCTTAATAAAATTGTCTGGCCAAAATATCATTTGTGAGCCTAGCCCCATGATCATCAGCAGCGGCGGATTATTAGGATTACCGCCAGCTTCGACACACAACTCAATACCATCACCGATGTCAATCATTGCTTGACGAAGGTGCTTACTCAAGTCAGAGTCGCGCCATTGATGCTCCCCAAACTTGCGCCACTCAGGAGTAGGGTAGTTATTCAGATGATCTTCTAGATTGTTATCTAGCGTTTCAGGCAATTTGGCACTATTGATGTCATTTGATTTTGTCATGAAGTGTCCTAATTAGAGGGTCATCTACTACAGCTCAAGCATCTCAAAATCAAGCTTGCCGACACCGCACTCAGGGCAAGTCCAGTCATCAGGGATGTCTTCCCACTTAGTACCAGGTGCGATACCTTCTTCTGGGCAGCCAAGCGCCTCATCATATATCCAGCCGCAGACAATACATTCATAACGTTTCATAAATAGTCCTATCGATCATTACCAGTATTACAGTTACAGCGTGCTATAAACGCTCATTTTTAATATTACAGCTATTATATTAGACTGCAAAAACGCACGTAGTTTAGCATATAACCGCAATTTTCATAGTTAAGTTTACACTTGTATATTGAGATGACTTTTCTTTTATCAAGTCAATCACATACGTTAGCTTATTAACGCTTAATAACAAGACTGGACGCGAGCCCGCCACACGAAAACCAATTATGCTATAATAATCGCCGCTAAATTCACAGTAATGCTTAGCATTTATCGCTGATATATCATCCAGTTGTTGTCTTATCTAAACTAACTAAACCATCTAAATACATAAGCTAAGGGTCATCATGAGTACCAATGCCGCCGCCACATCCGCCACCAACAATGAGACGTCTCATGTGCTCAATACTGACCATCCGTTTTGGCAGATTATTCGCACAGTACCAGACTTTCCAAAAGCTGGCATTGATTTTTACGACATTACCCCGTTACTGCGCAGTCATATTGACGCTGTCATCGATGCGCTGCTTGCCGCTTTGCCAGAAGGGCTTATGGACGAGGTAGATTGTCTGGGTGCAGTAGAAGCGCGCGGCTTTGTATTTGCCAGTATGCTAGCAGGCCGTCTGGGCAAAGGCATGATCTTGCTGCGTAAACCAGGTAAGCTGCCGCCACCGGTTGCCAACAAAGCCTACGCATTGGAGTATGGTAAAGACACGCTTGAGATGCAAAACAATCTACCGCCTGAGCGCGTACTATTGGTCGATGATATCTTGGCGACTGGTGGTACGTTGACCACTGCTTACGAGCTGTGCCAATCGGCTGACCATACTGTAGTCGGTGCGTTAGTGTTACTGGACTTGGTCGACTTGCATGGCGAGTTCCCAGTACCTGTTTATACGGTACTCAAAGCTTAAAATGAATTGCTATTTCTTTGACTACTAGACAGGTTGTATTGTCGATATAGTTAAACGATTCTCCAAATAAAAAAGCGCCCTGATACTATGTCAGGGCGCTTTTTTTGATGCTGTATTAATGTTTTTTAGTATTGTGTTAAGTAGGCTGTGTTTATTGCTCTTCGTCTTGTTCGTAGTCCTTACAAGACTGCTCTATCACCGTACGACCGACTGTCTTTGGTGTAGTGACTTTAAAGTCTTTTGTGGTCAATATTGGTTTTTCTGACTGCCATGATTTGGTGACTTTGCCTTCAGCATCGTAGTTAACAAAGGCTCGTCTATAGTAACTGGCATCTTTGCATGAAATGAGTAGTTGCTGCTCACTATGGTCAATACTGTTTTTTTCTTCCTTCGAGTCATCTTTATCGGCATCTTTGTCTTTAGGATAGGTTCTAAGGATAGATACCGTGATATTTTCGACGTCTTTTTCATCTATGATACTGATGTCAGAGCTTTCAATAGAATCCAAATCTATACTAAAAATTGATCCAGAGCTGCTCTCGGACACCTCTACCCAGTTAACTGCCTGGGCGCTGATCGCTAAAGCACTGCCTGCCAATAATATTGATAGCCGTTTCATATAAGCCTTGCTTCTTGTCATTTGAAGTAGGTAATGATAGCCAACTTACTATTAGTAGGCAAATATCTTTTGTGCCAGCCCAGTATCCGTCGTGCTCTGTCGTGTGGCTATTATTGTCCGCGAATGGCTGCTAATGTCTTAGCCAGCTCGTCACGCGCCCCGATAAAACCGTCAATACCCTTAGGCAACAAGTCCTGTGTAACCTTGTCTTGCTGATACGCAGCGCTAAACTCTTCGTGCGTTAAGCTTACCTGAGTCATCGCCTTCATATCCATCGACATGCTTGGAGACAGTTGGCGAGTTACCTCGGTATCCATGGCTGCCAATTCATCAATGAGATTGGGAGCTATCGTCAACAAGTCACAACCTGCCAATGCCAAAATTTGCTCGGTAGAGCGGAAACTGGCGCCCATTACTTGCGTCTGGTAACCGTGCTGTTTGTAATACTGGTAAATGAGCTTGACTGACTGTACGCCCATGTCATCAGAAGCCGGTACGTTTTGACGGCTTTGTTGGCGTTTTTGCCAATCTAGAATACGGCCAACGAAAGGTGATATCAGGGTCACGCCAGCATCTGCACAGGCAATTGCTTGGTGTTGTCCAAATAGTAAGGTCAGGTTGCAGTGAATATTTTGAGTCTCAAGATAGCGCGCCGCCTCAATACCTTGCCAAGTTGCCGCCATTTTGATCAATACTCGCTCTGAATCGACGCCTGCTTTTTGGTAAGCGTCCATAAAAGCCAGTGCTTTATCTATCGTCGCTTGAGTATCATAAGATAAGCGAGCGTCCACTTCGGTAGAGACTCGGCCTTCGATCAGCTCTAAAATATCGCAGCCAACCTGAATGGTCAGCGCATCGATCACGGCATCCACGTCACCATTGTGACGACTCATGGTCTCTGACAACATGCCTTGGTTGTCAGGATGAATCAGAGCCTTGGTAATAAGACTTGGGTTGGTGGTTGCATCGATAGGTTTTAAACGGGCAATAGCGGCAAGGTCACCAGTATCAGCAACAATCGTGGTCATAGTGCGTAGCTGTTGTAATGCGCTCATCAGGTATCCTTTTTCTTATTAATCACATGATGCTCCTCTTATATATAGCAGGGTAGGGAGCTGAGCTGGAACTGTAACACAGTTTTGGGCAGGTGTTGCCTCATAGTTATGCTATGCGTCGCTGTTATCTGGCTCAACTGTGCTAATATTAATAACAGTTGGTATATTTATACGCATTTACGCATGGGCACTGACCTTAGTTTTTGCTATAGTAGAGCCGGCTATGTATCAAGCTGCTGTATTTGGCAGTAAATATAGCATTAACGCCAAATGGCACTAGCAATATGAGGTGTTTTTGATAGACTGTTTTGAGGTTGATTTTGAATATAGTTTCTATCATCAGCCTTTAACTAAGAACAGAAAACAGTCAGATTTGGCAATAGAGCTACCCTACGTAATAGAAATGTAATAGCAATATTTAAATAATAGTAATATCTAACAGCGATAAAATCTAAAAAGGATGGGCGGTAATGAGCGAGCAGTCACCAGAGCAAACAATGGATAATCTAAATCAAACCACTACAGGCGCTAGCGATACCGCAACTGAAAAAGAGTTTTTAGACAATATTCGCCAAAATATTGACGCAGTAGACTGTGAGATCCAAACGTTAATCAATAATCGTGCAAAGTTAGCTCAGCAAGTAGCCATGGTAAAGAAAAATCATACCGCTGCTGATGATAATAGCAATCCTATCTTTTACCGCCCTGAGCGTGAAGCACAGGTACTAAAAGCTGTCATGGAGCGTAACGCAGGTCCCATCGCTGATGAGAAAATGGCGCGTTTGTTCCGTGAGATCATGTCAGTATGCTTAGATTTAGAAGCGCCGCAGCGTATTGCCTTCTTAGGCCCGGTCGGTACCTTTACGCATGCCGCTGCGCTCAAGCACTTTGGTAAAGCAGCGGATACCGTACCGATGACAACCATTACTGATGTGTTCCGCGAAGTCGAAGCGGGTACAGCGATGTATGGCGTGGTTCCTGTTGAAAACTCTTCAGAAGGCGTAGTCAACCATACTCTAGATGGTTTCTTATCTTCTACTTTGAAAATCATTGGCGAAGTTGAACTACCAATTCATCAAAACTTCTTGGTTGCTGAGCATACCAAGATTGATGGATTGAGCCGTATTTATTCGCACCAGCAGTCGCTTGCTCAGTGTCGTCATTGGCTAGATGTAAACTTCCCTAATGTTGAGCGCGTTGCTGTATCAAGTAATGGCGAAGCCGCTCGCCGCCTTAAAAACGAATGGCATTCAGCTGCGATTGCAGGTGACGTCGCTGTTGCAGAGTACGGCTTGCATAAGCTTTACTCAAATATCGAAGACAATCCAAGCAACACCACACGCTTCCTTATTATCGGTCATGAAGCGATTGCGCCATCTGGTCAAGACAAAACCTCTATCGTCGTCTCAGCTCACGATAAAGCAGGCGCATTGATCGAAATCTTGAAACCTTTGTCATATCATGGCGTATCGATGACCAGTATTGAGACGCGTCCTGAGCGTCCTAACAAATGGGCATACGTATTCTTTATCGATATGAATGGTCATGTTAATGATCCAAACGTTAGCGCTGCCATCAATGATATTCGTCCATTGGTCAAAGACTTGCGCATATTGGGCTCATATCCAAAAGCTGTCCTATAGGCAACTACCTATAGATAACTATAGGCTTACTCACTGGTATTCATACATAATAGATGGGTCTTAGCTTTTGCAGATAGCATTAAAAAAGCATTTATAGACACCATCTAAGGATAAACCATGCAGACTACTCAATTGACCGCGTCAGATCTATCGCCGTTAACGCCAGCTTACGACAGTATTTTGGCATTGGCACCTTATCAAACCGGTAAGCCAATTGAAGAGCTGACACGTGAGTATGGTGTCTCAGACGTGGTAAAGCTAGCTAGCAATGAGAATCCAATGGGATGCTCACCACGAGTGACGCTAGCAGTGACTGAGCAGCTAGGGCAGTTGTCGCGCTATCCTGATGGCAATGGTTACTATCTAAAGCAAGCGCTGGCTGACTTTAACGATGTCAATGCCAATCAAATTACCTTAGGTAATGGCTCTGATGACTTGCTCGATATTTTAGCACGCAGCTTTGTGGGTGCTGATGATGCTATCGTCTATAGCCAGTATGCTTTTGTGGTATATCCTATGCTAGCGAAGATGCAAGGTGCCACAGGAATTGAAGTGCCTGCTCAACGCTTTGGCCACAATTTAAAAGCCATGAGCCAAGCGGTACAAGATAATCCGAATACCAAAATTGTCTTTATTGCCAACCCGAACAATCCAACGGGTACGCAGCTAGAGCAAAAAGAGCTGTATCAGTTAGTTGCCAGTGTGCCAAGCTCAGTCTTGGTGGTACTAGATGAAGCTTATATCGAGTATAGTCCTGAGAGTAACAACCGCGCCTTATTAGATGAGTTTGATAATGTCATTATTGTACGTACTTTTTCTAAAGCTTATGGGCTGGCAGGTTTACGCGTCGGTTATGCTCTAAGCTCGGTGGCAGTGGCGGATTTACTAAACCGAATTCGTCAGCCATTTAACGTCAGCCGTGTTGGTTTAGCTGCCGCTGCTGCTGCACTTGCCGATCAAGACTTTATCGAAAAAACTCGTCTGATAAACGATGAGCAAATGCATTGGTTAGAAAAGCAGTTTGACGCGCTAGGGCTGGGTTTTGTGAAGTCGCATGCCAATTTTATTATGGTCGAAGTGCAGGTTGAGATGGAAGATATAACCGCTGCTTCGATTCATCAGGCACTACTTGAACAAGGCGTTATTGTCCGTCCGTTGGATGCTTATGGATTGCCTAACTGGCTACGTATCACAGTAGGTGTGGCTGAAGACAATCTGCGTTTGATTGATACTCTGCGTTCTATTTTGACTGAAGACTAAGCGCATCTATAAGTGCTTTGTAATTTAAAAATTGTTCTTAATTAGCCATTAAAATTTATAACACTAAGACTGGCTCTATCTATGTCTTAGTGTGTCCAACGAGAAAAGCCGTGAGTAGTCAGAAAAATAATAAACTTCAATCGCCTCTAAATACTACGCCATCTATATTTAAACAAGTTTGTGTGATTGGACTTGGGCTGATTGGTGCCAGTTTTGCGCAAGCTATTAAAGATAATGGCTTGAGCGAGCGTTTGGTAGCAGTCGATAGGCATGCACCAAGTATCACAGAAGCCATCGAGCATGGTCTGCTAAATGCAGGTAGTGCAAACTTACAGGACGTCATCGCTGGCAGTGATTTAATCATTATTGCAGTGCCAGTACAGGCTGTTCAAGCAGTGTTTGTTGATATCAAACAGGCAATGGATAACGGACAGCTTACCAGTGATTGCATCATGACGGATGTCTGTAGTACCAAAGTCAATATCATTGATGCTGCTAAAGCAGTGTTCGGCTCGCTGCCAATAGGTCTAGTGCCAGCGCATCCAATTGCTGGGGCTGAAAATTCAGGGTATCATGCGCGCCGCGCCAGTTTATTTGTCAATCATAGCGTCATTATTTGCGAGCTACCGACAACCAGTGCAACTGCTATTGCAAAGTTGCGACTATTATGGGAATCAGTAGGCGCAAATGTCATGTCAATGGATGCTGAGCATCATGACCGCATATTAGCGCACACCAGCCATTTGCCACATTTGCTTGCCTTTAATTTGGTTGAGCAACTGGCAAGCCATGATGATAATTTAGATATGTTTCGTTATGCCGCTGGTGGGTTCCGCGATTTTACGCGTATCGCTGCCAGTGACCCTAAAATGTGGCATGATATATTTTTTGCCAACCAAAGCGCGATTGTCAGCGCTCTTGATGAGTATGGTGTCTATTTACAGACCATGCGCCAGCTTATCATTGATAAAGATTCAACTGCCCTGATGGGACTTTTGGGCCGCGCGCAAGCCGCACGGCGACATTTCGGCCATATGTTAGCCAGCACCCCTTATACGGATACTTCTGCTATGTCAGCTTCTTATAATATTACCCCTAGCAATACTGTTTCTGGCACCATCGCGATTCCTGGTGACAAATCTATTTCGCATCGCAGCATTATGCTGGGCAGTCTTGCCACAGGCGTAACAAACGTTACTGGGTTTTTGGAAGGGGAAGATGCGTTAGCGACGCTGCAAGCATTCCGTGATATGGGTGTGACTATTGAAGGCCCTGATAATGGTAACTTGACTATTCATGGTGTCGGTATGCATGGTTTAAAACCTAGCAAAACCCCTTTATACATGGGTAATTCTGGCACCAGTATGCGTCTGCTGTCTGGTATCTTAGCCGCGCAATCATTTGATAGTGTATTGACAGGTGATACTAGCTTGAATAAACGCCCAATGGAGCGCGTGGCGGCACCGCTACGCACGATGGGAGCTGTGATTCAGAGCACTGGTCATAGTGGTACTGCGCCGCTTAGTATCACTGGTCGTGATACAGCTGGTAAGCCATTACAAGGCACTGAGTATGACATGCCAGTTGCTTCAGCTCAGGTAAAGTCTTGCTTGTTACTAGCAGGTCTATGGGCCGAGGGTACGACAACGGTCACACAGCCTGAGATCAGCCGTGACCATACTGAGCGTATGCTATCGGCCTTTGGTTATCCGGTAACCGTAGAAGGCAATCGCATCAGTGTCACTGGCGGCGGCACACTAACAGGCGGCGATATCGCTGTTCCTGCTGATATCTCATCTGCAGCATTTTTTATGGTAGCAGCAGCCATCAGTCAAGACAGCGAGCTGACCTTGACGCAAGTAGGTATCAACCCTACACGTACTGGCGTCATTGATATTCTAAAATTAATGAATGCAGATATTAGCCTAAGCAATGAAACACATGTAGGCGGCGAGCCAGTTGCTGATATTACGATTCGCAGCTCAAACCTAGTCGGTATTGAAATACCAGAGCATCTCGTACCACTGGCGATTGATGAATTCCCTGTGCTGTTTATTGCGGCTAGCTGTGCACAAGGTCGGACGGTATTGACTGGTGCTAAAGAGCTGCGTGTCAAAGAATCAGACCGTATTGCTGTGATGGCAGAAGGGTTACATACACTTGGTATTGATTGTACTGTAACTGATGATGGTCTGATTATCGAAGGCAAAGGCGCTGCTACTGGAAACGGTGAAGTAAACAATAGCCAACCTGTCTTTGGTGGCGGTCATATTGTCTCGCATCATGATCATCGTATTGCGATGAGCTTCTCTGTAGCCAGTCTGCGTGCATCTCAGCAAATTACCATTGAAGGGGTTGAAACGGTTAATACTAGCTTCCCAGGATTTGCTGAACTTGCCAACCAAATTGGTATGTCTATCCAAGTGGATACTGGTGCTGAGTAAGTCGCTAAGCTACTATTAACTCTTAAAGATTTAATCTAACATCGTTAGCAATGTACTCATGTCACTATTGGCATGAGTACATTGCTTTTTACCTTATAATCTCACTGTAGTAACCCTGCGCTTTCACGATTCAATTAACAATAATAATTAGAATTAGGTGAGAGTGCACTTTGCTCTAAAAAGTTGTCCTATATTATGACTACCCAAAATGTCATCAAAAAACCCGTTGCCCCAATCACCACAACCAGACGCGGCATTATTACTGCGCTGATCGCGTTCTTTATTTGGGGTGGATTTCCGCTATACTTCAAACAGCTATCTGATTATGATGCGACGGAGATCATTGGCCATCGCATTATTTGGACATTTTTATGTTTGCTGGTGCTGCTGGTAGTGACCAAGCGCTGGGGGTGGATAGAAACGCTCAAGCAAAATCCAAGATGGATTGTATTCACATTTTTGTCTGGTTTAATTATTGCGACCAACTGGCTGACCTATGTATGGGCGGTCAATCAAGACCGTATTCTTGAGGCCAGTTTGGGTTACTTTATTGGGCCATTGGTTGGCGTTGCACTATCCATGATTTTGTTCAAAGAGCGTTTGCGCACGCTACAATGGGTAGCCATTGGCTTTGCATTATTGTCTGTGGTCATTCAAGTGGTGATGCTTGGCAGTCTGCCGTGGATATCGTTGATTTTAGCATTTAGCTTTAGTACTTACGGGACGATTCAACGACAAACGCCATTGACTGCTGTCGATGCCATGTTTGTCGAGACCGCAATGCTAGTACCGTTATGTCTTTGGTGGTTTTGGCAATCTGATGTAGCAAGTCATCAACTGAGCTTTTGGTTTAGCTCAAATATTTGGCTACTGATGATCGCAGGCCCGATTACGCTAATACCGCTTTTATTATTCAATAAATCTACCAAGCTCGTTGCATACAGTATTCTGAGCTTTATGAACTATCTGACGCCGACCTTTATTTTCTTTTTGGCGGTGTTCTATTATAAAGAACCGTTCGATTTACAACGTTTGGCAGTATTTGGTTTGATTTGGTTAGGTCTGCTATTATTCAGCATTGACCTGTGGCGCCATCGTCCAAGTAAAGTGTTAAAAGCGGCGCGCCTACGTGAAGAAGCGCTAAAATCAGTTAAGTAAATATTAAAAACACGAAAAAAATTAGCAAACAAGGATGAAAGCATGTTTCATACTCAGTCTGACGTGGTATTTATAAAAGGTCTAAAAGTCGATGCAGTAATTGGTGTGTTTGACTGGGAGCGAGCCATTACTCAGCCATTACTCATTGATATCGCGCTTGAGACTGACATTAGCCGTGCTGCTGTGTCAGATGATGTCAGCGATGCCCTGAGTTATAAAGAAGTCTGCGATGATGTGAGTGAGTGGTGCAAAGAGATTCAAGCAAAGCTGCTTGAGCATTTGGCTGGTCAGATCTCTGATAAGATATTTGCAAAATATGACTGTCAAAAAATAACGTTGAGCATTGCTAAGCCTACTGCTATTGCTCAAGCTGATGCGGTAGGGGTGCAAATAACGCGCTATGCGTCAGCATCAACCAACGAGCTAACTACTAAAGAAGCTGTCAAAGAAGTTAACGTTAGCCAAGCTGATGATGCATAAAGCGTCAATGGATTTGAATGTGGCAACGTTCACACAATGTGCACCTGAGACTGTGCAAGCGCATCCCGTGGTAGAGGTAGTGTTAGCGCTAGGTAGTAACTATCAAGCCGACAAGTATCTCCCGCTTGCTAGGCAGCGCTTGGCAGCGCTGGGTGAGATAAAGCTATCTACTGCTTTTCAAAATCCTGACTTTACTGCGACCGTAGACCAGCCGAAGCCTGACTATACCAATCAGTGTGTCCATCTAACATTGACCACACCGATGCACCTGCAGCAACTACAGCAAACTTTTAAAACTCTTGAAGGCGATTGTCATAGATGTCGACAGAATAAGCCAAATCAAGTGCGACGAGTGACGATGGATATTGATATTTTGATGATTAAATTGGCTGATAAAGAAAATAGCCTAAGCAGAAATATAATATCTGAACCAATGTCTGATTGGATTGTCATGGCCGTTCGTTATCCATTTAAAGCGCATGAAGAAGCGGGGGTCAGGGAATTGGCCGATTAGATATTTGAATAGCATTTTTAGGGAAAATTGGTGATAGATTTAGGCAATTAGTGGAATGACTTATTTTAACTGACAATGAAAGCATCTAATATTTTTGTAGTAGATAAAACTAAGGGGCGTACAATTATTGTACGCCCCTTAGTTTTATTTCTTTTGCTGAAATTCTAGTAGTTACTTCTGCTCGTTATCTGCGTCATTGATATCAGCACGACCAATCACATCTAAATCTTCTAAACATAGCTTATCATATTCTTTTTTGCAAAAATTAGGATCAATATCGCACATCGCTGACTGTAGTTGATCGAGGCGATTTTCTGACTGTTGAATGTGCTCGAGCATTTTAGCAAAAGCTTCTGCGACAGGGTCTTGTGAATAAGGGTCGATACCATAAGCACGGAAGGTATTGGTACGTTTGGCAGTAGGGGTAGTGTCTTTAGTTTGATCATTGCTCTCACCAACCTGCGCCACTTTTTCTTGTTGCTTAGCGTCTTGTACTTTTGTCGCGATTGGGTTGCCTTTTTCATCGTGATGATCTGAGATCATACGCGCGGCACTGCCGACCATCGTAGCACCTGCTGGTACTGGTTTGACTACCACTGCATTTGAGCCGATTTTAGCGTTTTTACCGACAGTAAACGGCCCCAAAACTTTTGCACCAGCACCGACCGTTACACCGTCTTCTAACGTTGGGTGACGCTTGCCATTATTCCAAGACACACCGCCCAAAGTAACACCATGGTATAGCGTCACATCGTTACCAATCTCAGCCGTCTCACCGATGACGACGCCGACACCATGATCGATAAAAAACCGTCTACCAATCTTAGCAGCAGGGTGAATCTCGATACCTGTCATAATGCGCGAGCCGTAAGAGATCACGCGAGCGGCTAGTTTCTGTTCATTGTTCCAAAGACAGTGTGCACCGCGATGCAAAACAAGCGCATGTATGCCCGGATAAGTTAGGATCACTTCCAGACTATTACGCGCCGCAGGATCTCGGGTGAATACTGCATCAATATCTTCTTTCAAATCGTTCTTAATAGTAATAAGCGATTTGAATAATTTGGATGGCAATGACATAAAGCGTCCTATCTATTCGTCGGTAGAGTGTCGTTGCGAAAACAGCGATGCCTCTAATCTGTGGTCATAAAGTTCGGATAATCAGGAATATATATTTTCGCTAAGCTTCTGCAAGTTATAACAGCTTTATACCGTAAAATATAGTAAAAAGCTTTCAAATAAAGGCAAGCTCATAAACTACGGCTTGTTTTAGTCTTTTGATAGTTTGGCAATTAAAGCGCTTAATAGCTGATACTCTTTTTGATCAAGCTGTAGGCGTGACCCAAGTCTAGACAAGCGTGATGGCAATGACTTTAGATGTTCGCTATTTGCTAGTCCACGCTGCACCATAAGGTCAGTAGTACGCTGAGTGAGCTGTTGCAACTGCTGCTGATTAATAGCAGGCTCATCCCATTGCTGACGCAAATTCACATTGATTGTCGATTGGGCGTCTGTGCTTGTATCCGAATCTAAACTATCAGCTGTCTGAGTGTGCGTTTGAGCATAAGCAAAAATAAAGCTGGCGATCACTTGCACCGCTGATGCGACATTTAGCACAGGGTAAGCAGGATTGGCATCGATTTGAATATGATAATCGGCATAAGCCAATTCTTCATTGGTCAATCCACGGTCTTCACGTCCAAATAGAATAGCAATATTTGGTTTTCTAGAAGTAGCAGCAGATGAGGTATCGACATTACTATCGTCTGCACCTAAAGCTGCCTGTGCATCGATAAAGTCAAACATAATCTTAGCGGCTTGCGTAGGTGTCACGACAGGGCGAGGTAAGTGACGGCTACGACTGCTAGCAGCAAATACCAACTGACAGCCAGAGATAGCAGACTCTAAAGTAGGTGCAATCAAAGCTGACGATAATAATTCACTGCCACCCGCTGCATGAGACACACTGGTTTCGTCAATCGGTAATTTGGGATCGACTACCGTTAAGCGAGACAAGCCCATGGTATGCATTGCACGGGCAGCCGAACCAATATTGGCAGGCAAAGTTGTATTAACCATGACCACTTGTAGGCAAGCAAGATAGTCGTTCACTGTGCGTGATGATACGGCTGATGAAGCGTCGTTACTCATTATTGTCCCAGTCTCTGATTGATTTCTTGTTCAGCACGGTGTAATGCAATGGCAATCTCTTCGATCAGGACGGCTTGCTCATTGATACGGCGCTCACGGCAGTATTCTTGTAACTGGCTGCTAAGACGAACTAATTGAGTCGTACCTAAGTTGGCGCTGGCACCTTTTAGAGCATGAGCAGTTTCAAAGCCATTGGCGTTATCGTCTTTTTGATGAGCAATTCGCAGCGCTGCAACTCTTTGCTTACTATCAGCAAAATATACTTGTATCAAATCAACAAAGTCTTCTTCGAGCAGGTCACGCATGTCCTCGAACTGTTCATGATTGATAATTTCTTCATCAGTTTGTCCGAGCATATTATTATTTGTAGTGTCATCCATGGTGGTTGTCCAATTTATAAAAGTTAAAGCAATAAGATTACTATAATGAATTTTTAAAACGTAATGTACGTCTTAGCTGTAATGGAAATGTAAGTTCTCTTCACTGACCAAAGTCTTCAATGTCTGCAGGTTGTCGTCATTTGGGTAAACGCGCCAGTGCTCAGACAGTCCGACATTTGCGATGCCATAGACTTCATAAATACTTAGTCCAAGTGGCAGACAATTATCATTGATAGAAGCGTCAGTATTACTCAGGGTATTATTGGCATAACTGGCTGGCATACCGTTTTGATTGACCGCATCATGGTTCATGTCGCTCTCTAATGCCAATAAATCATTGCCATTCTCATCATACAAGCTGCCACCCATTGCAGGGTCGTAGACGTTACTACCGCTGCTACCTTGTTCGTCTTGCTCTTGGTTATAAGCCAGACGCGGCTCGGGAATAATGTCAGCTTGGGCTGATTTAAGCAACGGCTGTAGACTTGTAAGCAGATTGATATCACTACCGTGAACTTTGATACTGATTTTTTTGAGCCAACGTAGTCTGGCATCTACCATGCTCATGGCACTATCGAGACGTGCAAACAAACGTCCATCACGCTCACGGATACTGCCCTTGATGATGACGACTTCATCGATTTTCAACTGTTCTTTGACACGATTAAAACGCTCAGCGTAGCAGCTGACCTCGAGTCTCGATGTACCATCATCTAAAGTAATCACGTTACGATTACCAAAGTTGGCAATATCTATAATAAGCCCTGAAAAATAGCAGCTGCCGTTATAGCCAGTATCGGTTAACTTGTCGAGACGCGCACCAGAGGTATAGCGTTTGAGCTCATCCAAATACTCATTGATTGGATGTCCCGTTAAATACAGTCCCAAGGTGTTCTTTTCAGCTTTTAGGCGGTGTTTGTCACCCCAAATCAGTTCTGGCGTCATGACTAACGGCGGCGCTGCGACCACACCGTCCATTTCACCAAACAAATCCATCATACCTATTTCGCGGTTTTGACGATCTTGCTCAGCGGCTTGTACGGCGCTTGGCAATTGACTCATCAAGGCGCCGCGAATCTCGTAAGCTTCGTCGGCTGGCAAGTCAGGTCGTAGCGTGGCGGCAAAGTCATCAAAACAGCCAGCACTGACCAACGCTTCAAGTGTGCGCTTATTGACTTTTTTGATGTCCACACGGCGGCAGAAGTCATATAAGTCTTTAAAAGGACCATCCGTGCGACGTGCATCTACGATAGACTCTACCGCGCCTTCACCCACGCCTTTAATTGCGCCAAGACCATAGATGATATTGGTCGGAGTATCGGCAACGAAATGCCACTCACTACGATTGACTGAAGGATTGACTACAGTTAACCCGAAGTTTTCACGGCAGTCATTGATAAAGAACACGACGTTGTCGGTGTTGTTCATATCTGAAGTTAAGACCGCTGCCATAAATTCGGCAGGGTAGTATTGCTTTAGGTAGGCCGTTTGATAAGCCAATACCCCGTAAGCCGCAGAATGCGAGCGGTTAAAACCGTAACCTGCGAACTTTTCCATCAAGTCAAACACACCGCCTGATATGACTTCATCGATACCTTGTGAGGTGGCACCCGTGACAAAAATATCGCGCTGCTTGGCCATCTCTTCAGGTTTCTTTTTACCCATCGCACGGCGTAGCATGTCAGCACCGCCCAGACTATAACCTGCCATCACCTGTGAAATCTGCATCACCTGTTCTTGATAAACAATAACGCCAT
>Ga0209595_100391_pt1 | contig 15330 bp, 14 predicted proteins | sample Porto_4metaG_FD_187427 | JGI IMG/M metagenome (GOLD analysis project Ga0209595, IMG submission 187427) | Marine algal microbial communities from Porto, Portugal - Porto_4 metaG (SPAdes) (version 2) | ecosystem: Host-associated > Algae > Red algae > Unclassified | place: Portugal: Porto...
CACCAAAAAAAGGAAAACCGGATAGAAAGGTTGGTTATCTGAAAATGGTGGTAATGGAGGATCTCAAAGCAAAAAGCATCAACACAGAGGTTGAGAAATCGGTAAACAAAACAGCATCAGCTTTGACAGACGGTTATAAGGGCTATGCTAAATTAAAAGAAAAGATAGCAAGTCATCATATAGTAGTAGCGCCTAATAAAACAAAATCTGCTAAAGTATTCCCTTGGGTAAATAGAACTATTAGCAATGCTAAAAAAATACTTTTAGGAACTCATCATAATTGTGTAAACCAGCAATATGTCCGAAACTATTTAGACGAATTCTGTTATAAATTTAACAGAAGATATTTTGGAGATAAATTATCTGATAGACTTATGGTTGCGGCTTTAGAAACAACTTGGTACTAGTAACAGATAGTCATATATAATTTTATTACTCTTATCTAGGTCGGTTTTCAGATCATTTGATCTAACCCTTTTTTTAATGAAATGACTGTCCGCTTTTGTGGTAACGTCATTCTGAACTTGGATTTAGAATCATACACGATTTTGATATGATATATGATGCAGCAATGCATCTACATCACAAAATATCAGTGCAAGTACGCATTGTGGTTCTAAAACAAAAAAAAGTAATTGAACTTAAGTTAAAAACAAACTATAGCAACTTTTTTTTATGGAATATTTAAATATTTATGAGTTTGTAAAGATATTTTCCATTTAGGATTTTTCATTACATAATCTACAATCAAAGGAATCATTTCATCTTTTTTACTCCATTCGGGTTGTAAGTATAAAATGCAATCTTCTGATACTTCCAAAGCTTGCTCCTCGGCAAACTTAAAATCAGATCTATTAAAAATAATAGATTTTAGTTCATTTGCTTTTTTATACACACTTTGAGTAGGAAGTTTCATTTTTTTAGGAGATAAACAAATCCAATCCCAATTACCAGACAATTCGTAGGCTCCAGAGGTTTCAATATGCGTTTTAGCCCCTTTGGCTTTAAGCCCTTTGGTTAAAGCGGTCATATCCCAAGTCAAAGGTTCGCCACCCGTAATAACAATAGTATTGCTATATTTTATGGCAGTATCAATAATTTTTTCGGTTACAGTAGGAGGGTGTAGCTCGGCATTCCAACTTTCCTTTACATCGCACCAATGGCAGCCTACATCGCAACCACCAATGCGAATAAAATAAGCTGCCGTGCCTTTATGGTATCCTTCTCCTTGGATTGTGTAGAATTCTTCCATTAAAGGAAGCATTCTGCCTTCTGCAACTAATTGATTGATTTCAGTTTTTGTCATAGGTTGCAAAAATAGTTATTTTTAGATAAGTGTTTTAGGACTCATCACTATGTTTTATAAAAACAAAATCCCCAATTTCAATTTGTTGAAATTGGGGATTTAAGATAAATAAAAAAGTTAATTTCGTATAATAATTATTACTTTTTAGGCGTCAATATTGGCGTAAACAGCATTCTTTTCTATAAACTCCCTACGTGGTGGTACTTCATCTCCCATTAGCATCGAAAAGGTATGGTCTGCTTCAGCCATAGAGTCAATAGTAATTCGACGCATCGTTCTGTTTTCAGGATTCATAGTAGTATCCCAAAGTTGCTCAGCGTTCATTTCACCCAAACCTTTATAGCGTTGTATTTTAGAGTTTTCTCCAAACTCCTTCATAAGGATATCACGTTGGTCATCATTCCAAGCATATTGCTTTTTGGCACCTTTTTTAATTAAATAAAGTGGTGGAGCAGCAATGTAGACGTAACCATGCTCAATTAATTCTTTCATATATCTAAAAAAGAAAGTCAAAATTAAAGTAGATATGTGGCTACCATCAACATCGGCATCACACATAATTACTACCCTATGGTAGCGCAGTTTAGTAAGATTTAAAGCTTTGCTATCTTCCTCAGTACCTATTGATACACCTAAAGCAGTAAAAATATTTCGAATTTCTTCGTTTTCAAATACTTTATGTTGCATGGCTTTTTCAACATTCAGTATTTTACCACGTAAAGGTAAAATAGCCTGAAAGTTACGATCACGACCTTGCTTAGCCGTACCACCTGCGGAGTCACCCTCCACCAAGTAAATTTCGCACATTGCGGGATCAGTCTCCGAACAATCTGATAGTTTACCAGGTAAGCCACCAATACTCATAACCGTTTTACGCTGCACCATTTCGCGTGCTTTTTTAGCAGCATGCCTAGCTTGTGCGGCAAGAATTACTTTTTGAATTATAATTTTTGCATCCGAAGGGTTTTCTTCCAAATAGTTTTCCAACATTTCAGAAACCGCTTGTGATACAGCAGAGGTAACCTCGCGGTTACCTAATTTAGTTTTAGTCTGACCCTCAAATTGAGGCTCTTGTACTTTTACTGAAATAATAGCCGTTAAACCTTCGCGAAAATCATCTCCAGCAATATCAAACTTCAATTTGTCAAGCAATCCGGAATTATCAGCAAATTTCTTTAAGGTAGAGGTTAGCCCCCTACGGAAACCAGCAAGGTGTGTTCCTCCTTCGTGAGTATTTATATTGTTAACATACGAGTGTAAATTTTCCGCATACGAATCATTATAAGTCATTGCAACTTCAACAGGAATGTCATTTTTTTCACCTTCCATTGCAATAACATGTCCAATAATTGGGTTACGAGAGCTATCTAAAAAGGCCACAAATTCCTTAAGCCCTTCCTCAGAATGGAAAACTTCACCAACAAATTCTCCTTTTTCATCAGTGTGCCTCTTGTCGGTAAGCGTAACAGTAATCCCTTTATTAAGGTACGCCAGCTCTCGCATACGAGCAGCTAACGTATCGTAGTTATATTCAGTAGTTTGTTGGAAAATAGTCTTATCAGGAGTAAAAGTTACCGAAGTTCCATTTTTATCAGAATCACCAGTTGATTTTACAGGGTAAATAGCCTTACCTTTTTCATATTCTTGTTCCCAAATTTTTCCTTCACGGTAAACAGTTGCATGTAAATGTTCCGAAAGCGCATTAACACAAGATACACCTACACCATGCAGTCCACCAGAAACCTTATAAGAATCCTTGTCAAATTTACCCCCAGCACCAATTTTAGTCATTACAACCTCAAGTGCGGAAACACCTTCCTTTTTATGAAGTCCTACAGGAATACCACGACCATTATCATGTACCGTAATTGAGTTATCCTTATTAATATCTACACTAATAGTATTACAATATCCACCCAATGCCTCATCAATGGAGTTGTCTACAACTTCGTACACCAAATGGTGAAGACCTCGAGTACCAACATCTCCAATATACATAGATGGACGCATACGTACATGCTCCATTCCTTCAAGTGCCTGAATACTGTCTGCAGAATAACCAGGTAGTTTAGCTTCTTCGCTCATAATTTGGATTATATTTTTGCTTTTACCAAATATAGGATTCTATTTTAAGCGATTTAAGTAAGGGAAGCTAAGTTATTAACATTACATTGTAGAAATGGAAAAACGTTCTAAAACAGTTTTAAAATGAGTATTAGAGCTTTTGTAGAAAATTAAAAATTATTTTCGATATATATTTTTCGTAGACCCATCAAAAGGTCTTAAAATCAAAAAAGATTCTGAGTTTTACCCAGAATCTTTTTTAAAACGATTTTAAAAAGTAGAATTACTACAATTGTATAATTTTAATATCATCGATATAAAAAATACCGCGTCTCGTATTAAAACCAATTGATATACCAAGATTTTTTAGATCTAAGGTATTAATAATATCTTTTTTGTAAGTGCTGATTTTATGTTCTATTAAGTTCCAACTGCCGTCACCTTTAAATTTCACTTTTTCATGAAATAAAGGAGACCATGGCTTATTAGATCCAGTTACTTTGGATGAAAAGAAAGAGATAAAAATCTCGTCCTTAAAAGTTCTACTTCTTAGTCTATAGCTTAATTTGTACTGCTTATTTTTTTTCAACTCAATATCCATTTTAGAAATGTTGGCTTTAGTAGCGTTCATATCTATACTGGTTTTTACAATATTAACTTTTAATGCAGGGTTGTCCTTATAGCCATATTTTTCAAATTTGTAATTTGCTTTAGGTTTGTTGTCTTCAGGTCCCCATATGCCAAAATTCCAGCCTTTGTCAAGCTTATTACCGTCAAAATTTTGTTCGTAAAGTATTTCTTGTGAAAAAATAGAAGAAGACGTGAGTAGGAAAAATAAAGTTAAATTTCTTAAAAACATTAATTTTAATTTGCTATTTGTTAAAATAAAAATAATTAAATTAAATTAAATTCAAGGTATAAAAAAGTGTTAATTTAAATTTTAAAGCTAAATTTTAGCCCTCAACAATATCGCCCGTCCAATTCATAAAACCACCTTCTAAATTGTACGTATTTTCGAAACCCAGTTGTTCCATAATATCGCAAGCCTGCCCACTGCGGTTTCCAGACCTACAATATATATAGTAATTTTTGCTTTTATCCAGTTTAGAAACTTCCTCTAAAAAAAGTTGCCCTTCAAAAAAATCTATCTGTTTCATGTCAGCAATATAGCCTTCCTCAACTTCTCCATCAGTTCTAACATCTAAAATAACAGCATTATCATCTTCAGCTAAAAGTGTTAACCATTCCTCTTGATCTATATCTTGTCTCATTGGTTTAAAATTTATTTTCAGTAAAAGTATCAAAAAAACTAAAAAATACTTACATTTGAAATATGAAAAAAATAAATATAAATAATTGGTGGTGGAACATTTTTGACTAAAAGTCGTGATGCACTGCCTCGTATATTTATTTTTCCATAGAAAAAGGCTTGTCATTCACGACAAGCCTTTTTTTTATTTACTATTTTTGCTCCATTCGAAAAGCAATGGTTAAAAAACCAAATTATAATGAGTTTTCAACTTAAAACCGACTTCAAAAAAATAATAGCTGATACCATTACCCCCGTAAGTGTGTATCTTAAAATAAGAGATCGCTTTCCTAATAGTTTATTATTAGAGAGTAGCGATTATCACGGTTCTGATAATAGTTTTTCATACATCTGTTGTAATCCAATAGCTGATTTTACAGTAAAAAATGAAGCGATCACACAAAATTTACCTGATGGATCAATTGTAAAAACACCTATAACTAATCACGATAATATTCCTACGAAAGTAGAAGAATTCGGAGCGCAATTTAAAACAGAATCTAGCAATTTTAAGTTCATAAATAATGGATTATTTGGCTATATTTCATACGATGCCGTTCGTTATTTTGAAGATATTGAAATTAGTCAAAAACCAGATAAATTAGATATACCAGATATTTACTATGCCGTTTACCAAAATATAATTGCAATTAATCATTTTAATAATGAAGCTTATATTTTTGCGCACACCTATAATAAGGAAAGTAATGTCGAGGAAATAGAATCGTTAATAAAGGTCAAAAATTTTGCTTCCTATTCTTTTGATATGATTGGGGAAACGACTAGCAGTATTAATGATGAAACCTTTAAGCAAAATGTAGAAATAGCAAAACAACATTGCCAACGCGGCGATGTATTTCAGTTAGTACTTTCAAAACGTTTTTCACAAAAATTTAAAGGCGATGAGTTTAATGTGTATAGAGCTTTACGAAGCGTAAATCCGTCTCCTTATTTATTTTATTTTGACTATGGCGATTTTAAAATTTTTGGAAGTTCCCCAGAAGCACAATTAGTAGTTAGCGAGGGCGTAGCCGAAATTCATCCAATAGCAGGAACATTCAAACGTACAGGAGACGATGAAAAAGATGCAGAACTGGCTAAAAAATTATCAGCCGATCCAAAAGAAAATAGTGAGCATGTAATGTTAGTAGACTTAGCACGTAATGATTTGAGTCGTAACGGGAGTAATGTAAATGTGGAGCGTTACCGCGAAGTTCAATTCTATAGTCACGTAATTCATTTAGTAAGCAAAGTAACGGGAAAAAAACATGAAGCTAGTAGTACTATGCAAGTGGTTGCCGATACATTTCCAGCAGGAACATTAAGTGGAGCACCAAAACATATGGCTATGAGCCTTATTGAAAAATACGAAACCATAAATCGTGAATTTTATGGTGGAGCAATAGGTTTTATGGATTTTAAAGGAAACTTCAATCATGCAATTATGATCCGTACGTTTCTAAGTAAAAATCATAACTTACATTGGCAGGCAGGTGCAGGTTTGGTAACCGACAGTCAGGAAGAAAGTGAATTACAAGAAGTATACCATAAGTTGGGAGCATTAACCATTGCACTTAAATTAGCTGAGGAGATTTAGGGCGTTACCCCAAGGGGTCGGGCTTTCAGCTATATCTTTTTAATGTACTTCGCCAACTCAGCACAATAAAAAGGATGCCGCTTCAATCCCTAACGCAAAAAAAAATAATAACTAAGTTACTAGTAATTAGCTAGTAGTAGATTACTGAAAAAAATGAAGAAAATTTTAGTTATTGATAATTACGATTCTTTTGTGTACAACCTAGTGCATTATTTGGAGAGTTTAGATTGTGAGGTAGTTGTAAAACGTAACGATCAATTACATATAGAAGAAGTAGAAGACTTTGATAAGGTGTTGTTATCGCCAGGCCCTGGAATACCAGACGAAGCAGGATTGCTAAAACCAATTATTGAAAGATATGGAGCTACAAAAAGTATATTTGGAGTATGTTTAGGCCAGCAAGCAATTGGAGAAGTCTATGGAGGGAAGCTTCGTAATTTAGAAAAAGTATACCACGGAGTAGCCACCGAAATTTCAACCGTAGTAGATAATGATTTGTTATTTCAAGGATTAGGTAAAAAATTTGAAGTAGGTCGTTACCATTCGTGGGTAGTTGCTAAGGACGGTTTTCCTGATAGTTTGGAAATAACATCAGTAGATGAAAACGGACAAATAATGTCGTTGAGACATAGGGAGTTTGATGTTTGTGGAGTTCAATTTCATCCAGAATCAGTATTAACGCCAGATGGTATGAAGATGTTAAAAAATTGGGTAAACAGTTAAATTATCAGTTTTTGGTTAATAACACCAAGAACAGAAAACCAAAAACGGAGAATCGTTAACCTTAAACCAACAGAATGAAAAATATACTAAACAGACTAATCAGTCACGAAGTATTAAACAAGCAAGAAGCTAAGGATATACTAGTTAATATTTCTAATGGGAGTTATAATACCAGCCAGATAGCCGCTTTTTTAACAGTGTATATGATGCGGAGTATTACGGTACAGGAATTGGAAGGTTTCAGAGATGCTTTATTAGAGCTTTGTGTTGCGGTAGATTTAAGTCATTACAACCCTATTGATTTATGTGGAACAGGAGGGGATGGAAAAGACACCTTTAATATATCCACATTATCTTCTTTTGTAGCAGCAGGTGCCGGTATAAAAGTTACCAAACATGGAAATTACGGGGTATCTTCCACTTGTGGAAGTTCAAACATAATGGAACATTTGGGGATTAAATTTAGTAACAATAAAGATTATTTAACTCGGAGTATTGAAGAAACCGGTATTTGTATACTACACGCACCATTATTTCATCCAGCGATGAAAAATGTAGCACCAATTCGCAAAGAATTAGCAGTAAAAACATTTTTTAACATGTTAGGACCTATGGTAAATCCAGCATTTCCAACCAATCAAATGGTAGGAGTATTCAATTTGGAGTTGGCTCGTATGTATGGATATTTATACCAAAATGGAAATAAGAATTTTACAATTCTACATGCTTTAGACGGGTACGATGAAATTTCATTAACAGGAAAAACAAAAACCATTACACGACATACCGAAAGTATGTTAACACCAGAAGATTTTGGTGTCCAAGCATTATTACAATCTCAAATAGCAGGAGGAGACTCCATAAAATCTTCAGCTAAAATATTTGTAAATGTGTTAAAAGGAAAAGGTACAGAAGCACAAAATAACGTAGTATGCGCCAATTCAGGAATGGCAATTGCTACTGTAGAAAATTTAACACCTATTCAAGGTTTTGAAAAAGCCAAAGAAAGCCTGTTGAGTGGAAAGGGATTAGAAGTATTAAAAAAAGTACAAAATTTATCCTAGATAAATTAGATTTAAGGCCAAGAGTAAAAGGATAAAGTATATTTTGTCAACCTTCAACCTAGAAAAAAATGAATATTTTAGATAAAATAGTAGCAGACAAACGTATCGAAGTTGATTTACGAAAAGGATTAATCCCTGTAAAGCAATTAGAGCAGTCAGTATTGTTTGTTAGAGAAACAGCTTCTTTAGCTGAAGCTTTACGAAACAGTGATACTGGAATTATCGCAGAACACAAACGTCGCTCACCCTCCAAATCAGTAATTAATCAAACCAGTTCGATTTGGGACGTAGCTAAAGGTTACGAAACAGCAGGTGCTTGTGGAATGTCTGTTTTAACAGATGGTAAATATTTTGGAGGTTCCTTAGACGATTTATTAACTGCACGAGCAAGTTGTAAAATGCCTTTATTACGTAAAGAATTTATAATTGACGAATATCAATTATTAGAAGCAAAAGCCTACGGTGCAGATGTATGTTTACTAATTGCGGCTTGCTTAACAAGAAAAGAGATCAAACATCTGTCTGAATTTGCAAAAAGCCTGCAATTAGATGTTCTGTTAGAAGTACATAACCAAGAAGAGCTAAAAAAATCGCTAATGCCATCGTTGGATATGTTAGGGGTAAATAATAGAAATTTAAAAACGTTTGAAGTTAGCTTGGAAACAAGCAAAATATTAAGCACTCAAATTCCAAACGATTTTGTAAAAGTTTCAGAAAGTGGAATTAGTTCGGTCGATGCCATAAAAGAATTGAAACCATACGGGTATCAAGGTTTTTTAATTGGAGAAAATTTTATGAAAACTAACGATCCAGCACAGAGTGCTATTGATTTTATAGGCAAACTAGAAAAATAATTAATATCAGTAAACAATTTTAACATCATACTGAACTTGATTCAGTATCACACAAAGAGAATAAAATAAAGTAATGAAAATAAGTTTCGTATATATTTTGACCAATAAATACAAAACAACATTTTTATATAGGAGTAACCAATAATTTAGTAAGAAGAATTATAGAACAAGAAGAAGGAATAGGATCAAACTTTACGTCAAAATATGATTTAAAACATCTAATTTATTTCGAAGAATTCACGGATATTTCTTAGCTATAGCCAGAGAAAAGCAATTAAAAAATTGGAAAAGAGACTGGAAGTTAGATTTGATTAAGACTAAAAACTCCAAATTAGAAACATTAGAATTGTAGTAATGCTCTAGTCAGACCCTGAATCATGTTTAGGATGACAAATAAACAAAGTAACGTCATGCTGAACTTGATTCAGCATCACATAAAGAGAATAAAAAATAATGAAAAACAAAAACCTGAAAATAAAAGTCTGTGGTATGAAGCATCCTGAAAACATTCAGGAAGTAGCATTGTTACAGCCTGATTATTTAGGGTTTATTTTTTACCCGAAATCACCTCGTAATTTTGAAAGAATAATTCCCGATATTTCAGGAAATATCAAAAAAACAGGCGTCTTCGTAAATGGAGAAATTGATTTTATTCTTGAAAAAGTAAAAAAATATAATTTTAAAGCCATACAACTTCACGGAAGTGAAAGTACGGAGTATTGTAGGCAACTAAGGAATCAGTTAGATGTAAAGGCAACATCGGCTATCGAAATATTTAAAGTATTCGGAATTAAAGATCAATTTGATTTTTCAATATTAAAAAAATACGAAGGCATAGTAGATTATTTTCTTTTTGATACCAAAGGGAAATCAAAAGGAGGAAACGGCTATACGTTTGACTGGAACGTATTGAAAGCTTATAATAGTAATACACCTATTATTTTGAGTGGCGGAATAGGAATGGAAGAGTTAGACAAAGTAGAAGAAATACTAAAATCAGATTTACCCATTTATGCCTTGGATTTAAATAGTAAATTTGAATTAGAACCCGCACTAAAAGATGTGAAATTACTAGAAAATTTTTTGAAAAAAATAAAATAGTATAAAGCATTAAGTTAAGCTTAATACTTTGTGATAAGAATATAAATAATAAAACAAGCCCAAAGCTAATAGCTGATAGCTGATAGCCGAAAGCAGAAAGCTTGAGATATGAATTACAACGTAAACGAAAAAGGATATTACGGAGATTTTGGTGGTGCATACATCCCTGAAATGTTATATCCTAATGTAGAAGAATTGCGAAGCACGTATTTGCAAATAATGTATGAGCCTGATTTTGTAGCTGAGTTTAATCAGTTATTAAAAGATTACGTAGGGAGACCAACACCTTTATATTATGCAAAACGTCTTTCAGAAAAATACAATACCAAAGTATATTTAAAGCGCGAAGATTTAAATCATACGGGAGCACATAAAATTAACAATACCATTGGTCAAATTTTAGTAGCCAAACGCTTAGGTAAAAATAGAATTATAGCAGAAACAGGTGCAGGACAACATGGTGTAGCAACAGCTACGGTTTGTGCTTTAATGGGAATTAAGTGTATTGTATACATGGGTGAAATCGACATTAAGCGTCAAGCCCCCAATGTAGCACGTATGAAAATGCTAGGGGCTGAGGTGCGACCTGCAAAATCAGGAAGTAAAACCTTAAAAGACGCCACAAATGAAGCCATTCGGGATTGGATAAATAATCCTGTAGATACACATTATATTATAGGTTCAGCCATCGGGCCACATCCATATCCTGATATGGTAACTCGTTTTCAAAGTATAGTTTCTGAGGAGATAAAATGGCAATTAAAAGAAAAAGAAGGACGTGAAAATCCAGATTATGTAATAGCTTGTGTGGGTGGAGGAAGTAATGCAGCAGGAACATATTATCATTATTTACATGAAGAAAAAGTAGGGATTATTGCTGTAGAAGCGGCAGGTAAAGGAGTAAACAGTGGGCAGAGTGCTGCCACAAGTAAATTAGGGAAAGAAGGAATTATTCATGGGTGTAAAACCTTGTTAATGCAATCGCCTGACGGACAAATTACCGAGCCCTATTCGATTTCTGCAGGTTTGGATTATCCAGGTGTTGGACCAATGCATGCACATTTAGCCCGTACGGGAAGAGCAGAATTTTACTCGGTTACGGATGATGAGGCAATGACTTCAGGCTTAGAGCTTTCTCAATTAGAAGGTATTATTCCAGCAATAGAAACCTCTCATGCATTAGCTATTTTTAATCAAAAAAAGTTTAAACAAGATGATGTGGTTGTAATTAACCTTTCAGGACGAGGGGATAAAGATTTGAATACGTATATCAATTATTTTAAGTTATAGTTAAAAAAGTATTTAGTTGTAAGTGTAAATTACAAGAAGGACTAAATATCTAACACTAATTACTTTGTGCTAAAAAAAATGAACAGAATAAATCAAAAATTAAACGAAGATAAAAAGTTGCTGTCAATATATTTTACAGCAGGATATCCCTCACTTAATGATACAGTAGCGGTAATAAAACAGCTAGAAGATAGTGGAGTGGATATGATTGAAATAGGATTGCCTTTTAGTGATCCATTAGCAGATGGCCCAATAATTCAGGAAAGCTCTACAAAAGCTTTAAAAAACGGGATGATAACTAAAAAGTTATTTGAGCAATTAGAGGGTATTCGAAATACGGTTTCCATCCCATTAATTATTATGGGATATTTTAATCCGATGATGCAATATGGTGTAGAGGATTTTTGCGCCAAATGTGCAGAATTAGGAGTTGATGGGTTAATTATCCCCGACTTACCTGTGGCGGAATATGATGCTCATTATAGGACTATTTTTGAAAAACACGGTCTAATTAATGTGTTTTTAATCACTCCACAAACTAGTGAGTATCGAATTCGATTTATTGATAGCGTATCAAATGGATTTATTTATATGGTAAGTTCTGCAAGTGTAACAGGTTCAACTTCAGGATTTGGAAACACACAAAAAGATTATTTTAAGCGTATTGAAGCTATGAATTTAAAAAACCCACAAATTGTAGGTTTTGGAATTAACAATGCGGAAACCTTTACACAAGCAACAACTACAGCTAAAGGAGCCATTATAGGCTCTGCATTTATAAAAATGATTACTAAAGAAGGTCTAGGAGGGGTTGATAGATTTGTGCAAAGTATCCGATAGGATACTTATTTTGTAATTACCATTTCAATGACAAAGGATTTTTTATTTTTGTCGAAATCTTAATAATTATTTATGAAAAAAATATTAGAGTCAATAGATATTGACAAATACAGTTCCTTAATTGTAGAGTATAGTTTAAAATTTGGGCAAGTAATACTATTATTAGTTGTAGGTTTATGGGTTATAAAGCTTATTTTAAAAGGTGTAAAAAAAGCATTAAATCGAACCAAAACCGATAAGTCCTTAAAAAGTTTTGTAGTCAGTTTAATTGGCTGGACGCTTAAAATACTGTTGGTAATTACAGTATTAGGGCAGTTAGGAATTAAAACAACCTCATTTGTAGCAATAATTGGAGCAGCAGGTTTGGCAGTTGGTTTGGCATTACAAGGCTCATTAGCAAATTTTGCAGGAGGAGCGCTTATTTTGTTGTTTAAACCATTTAAAATTGGCGATTTAATTGAAGCACAAAGTGCTATTGGTGTTGTAAAAGACATTCAAATTTTTGTAACAAAAATAGTTACACCAGATAATAAAGAAGTTATTATTCCAAATGGAGCATTATCTAATGGAAATATTACAAATTTTTCAACTACAGGGCATTTACGTGTCGATTTAACTGTAGGTATTAGCTACTCTGATGATATTGAAAAAGCAAAGCAAGTGATTTTAGAAACCTTGTTGCTTGATAGCAAGGTGTTAAAAACACCTACGCCCACAGTAGCGGTTGGTGAGCTTGGTGATAGTTCAGTAAACATATTAGTTAGACCTCATGCAACAGTGGAAAATTACTGGGATGTATATTTTAATTCATTACAAACGGTAAAGATTGCATTGGATAAGGCAGGTATCGAGATACCATTCCCGCAGCAGGTAAACCATGTAGCTAAATCTTAATTAATAGCTTGCGATAATTGTATAAAAAAGACTTTCCACAGTGGATAGTCTTTTTTTTATGAATTTAACTAGCTTAGAGGTAAAATGAGTCCCTAGTTAAATTCAATAGTTTTTTTGATAATTTAAGAGATCAGGAGTTGATTATATTCAAATTTTATTCAGAACAAAAAGTAGAACAGGATAGCTAATATTATGGTTTTTGTGTGTCTAAATCAATAGTATAAATATTAGAAGAATTAAAATTGGTATCTTACTTATATTACTGATTTCTTATTTGTAATTTCACCTAAAATTTTTTCGCTTTTGAAAGAACACGAAAACGCCTGTACATTTGTTAACGAAGCCAATAGTGCGGTAACTATTGGTACGTTTGATGGAGTCCATATCGGGCACAAGAAAATTATAGAAAGTCTTACAAAAACCTCAAAGTCAAATGGCTTGGATTCGGTTATTCTTACCTTTTTTCCACACCCGCGGATGGTGCTTCAAAAAGATACGGATATTAAGTTGATTAATACCATGGAGGAGCGCTCTCAAATTTTGAGGAGCACGGGGTTAAATCATTTAGTTATTCATCCTTTTAGTGAGAGTTTTTCTCAACTTTCCGCAGAAGATTATGTAAAACAACTTTTGGTAAAATACCTTAAAGCTAAAAAAGTAATTATTGGTTACGATCATCGTTTTGGAAAAGGGCGTACCGCTAATATTTTAGATTTAAAACAGTTTGGAGAGGAACTTAATTTTGAGGTAGAAGAAATTAATAAGCAAGAAATTGAAGATGTAGCCGTAAGCTCTACAAAAATTCGTAAAGCTTTAGGAAATGGTGAAATTGAAAAAGCAAATATTTATTTGGGTTATAATTTTATGCTTACAGGTAAAGTTGAAAAAGGGCGTCAATTAGGACGTACTTTAGGGTATCCAACGGCTAACATGCGTATAGCAGAAACGTATAAGTTAATTCCTAAAACAGGAGTTTATATAACAAAAGCATGTATTGACAATACGGTGTATTTTGGAATGACTAATATTGGGAATAATCCAACGGTTGGAGGGCAAAAACAAACGGTTGAAACTTATTTTTTTGATGCGGAATTTAATTTATACCATAAAAAAATACAGATTGAATTGCTTAAACGCATCCGAGATGAACAAAAATTTTCTTCTCTAGAAAAATTAAAAGAGGCAATGTTAGGAGACGAAGATTTTGCGCGTGAATATATTAGCGAGATGTTGTAATACAATTAAAATTCAATGCGGGATATTCAGAACAAAACGGACATTGAGTTTTTGGTAAACACTTTTTATAAAAAAGTAAAAAAGGATAGTACTATCGGTTTCTTTTTTACTGAAGTAGCTCAATTGGATTTTGATACGCATTTACCAAAAATGTACAACTTTTGGGAATCCATAATTTTTAAAAAAGCGTCTTACGCGGGGAATCCAATGCTTACCCATATTCAGCTAAACCGAAAATCGGTTATAAGCAAAATTCATTTTGAAAAATGGTTAATGCTTTGGGAACAAACAATAAGCGAAAATTTTTTGGGAGTAAATGCTCTGGAAGCGATTCAAAGAGCAAAGCAGATTGGGCAATTAATTCAATTTAAAATCAAATAAACTTAATTTTAAGATTTTTATTTTATACAATCAGTATTGAGGAACTATAATATTTATTCTTCTAGTTGCCTTGTTTTTATAACAATGGAAGACTTAGAATTTCCTGTTAAGTTTGTAATATTTTTTTGTGGAACTTTAAAATAATTAAGGCTAATCCAACAATGAACTCGTTTAAACTTTTTTGATTGAAGCGAAAAATAGAGATTTTTTGCTGAATTGAAATTATTTTATGGTTGCATAGCATCGCTACGGAATAAAAAAATGATAAAAAGTGGGTGAAAAAGATCATTTTGCAGCCAATTGAAAAAAGTTTGAACGAGTTCTATATGATAAATAATGGATTTCTAATGTTATACATTTATTTTGAATTGAAAATAAAAGACTATCAAGTATAATTTTAGGGGAAGTTAATATGTTTTTATAAATAAAATATGGCAGTATCTCACTAAGTGTGTAAAGTTTAAAATATCGGGGGTCTAGACCCCCGATATTTTTTTGATTAATTTTAAATTTCACATATTATGGACAGCGAAAAATTTTTAGCCGACGATTTTTTAAAACAATTCAAAACTGGAGAAGAATTAACCTCTTTTCTAAAATCTATCCAAAAGCGAGGTATTGAAAAGATTTTAGAGGGTGAACTTGATGCTCATTTGGATTATAATAAACAT
>Ga0209595_100392_pt1 | contig 15327 bp, 10 predicted proteins | sample Porto_4metaG_FD_187427 | JGI IMG/M metagenome (GOLD analysis project Ga0209595, IMG submission 187427) | Marine algal microbial communities from Porto, Portugal - Porto_4 metaG (SPAdes) (version 2) | ecosystem: Host-associated > Algae > Red algae > Unclassified | place: Portugal: Porto...
AACTCTAATTATTTAAATTTTTGTAAAAATAAAAAATATCAGTCATATACACACGTTTAGTGAAAGAAATTAAATAAGATGTCCCATAATGCGAAGTATTTTTTTTGTCTAAAGAATTCAAAAAATCGTTGCATAGCCATAGCTACGGAACTATTTTTTGTGTTTTTTAGAAGGGAAAAGAACAAGTATAATGGGGCAAGTCATTTATTTTCTTTCACTAAGTGTATTTTTTATGGTTGATACCTTGAAATGAGAAAATGAATAGATGATGAAATGAGTAAATGAAAACGCAAATTCATTCATTCATTCATTCATTCATTCATTCATCCATTCATTCATTCATTCATTCATTCATTCATTCATCCACTCATTCATTCACTCATTCATTCATTCATCCATTCATTCATTCATTCATTCATTCATTCATCCACTCATTCATTCATTCATTCATCCACTCATTCATTCATTCATTCATTCATTCATTCATTCATTCATTCATCCATTCATTCATTCATTCATTCATTCATTCATTCATTCATTCATTCATTCATTCATCCACTCATCCACTCATTCATTCATCCACTTGAGCGTCAAGGTAGCATCAGAAGCCTCCTTACAATCATTAAGTGCTTCTTTGGTATGTAAATTTTCCTCTTTCAAGCCATCATTTACCATTTTTAGACTGACGAGACGGTCAAAATTTTTGAAAATCTCGGTATACAACTCCCCATCTGATTCGCCGTAATATTTTTCGATTTCAGAACGAAGTCTTAATGTTTTTCGGTCAATTTCTGTTTTGATTTTCCCAATTTCATAAGCATTATTTTCGATAGTTATCAGGCGACTTTCCAAGTTGTCCAAATCTATCAAACATTGATTGATTTTTTTTACCTTAAACAAGAGCTTTTGCTGATTGACCAGTTGTTTTTGTGGCGAAACAACTGACGATGCCTTCATTTTTGGAGACGATTTGACATTCTGAAAGACCGCGATACCTACCAATAAAATACTAATAAGGTAAAGTAGCGAAAACTTCCAAAATGTTTTACTTCTATCATTCATACGGAGCAATTTTTTCATGTGATGTGAATGTCTGTACAGACATTCCAACAAATATCACTTTGTAAACAGTTTTTCTACGTTTATTACATAAAAATGTTTCGTATGAGTGTTTTTAATTTAAATTATGTTGGCAAATAATATAAATTTATTTATAAGTCATTCCCAATCCCCCCAATCACCCAATCACCCAATTACTGCGCATTACCATTTTCATCTATTTTGACAATATAAGGTCGTGATAGACCATTTCTCGTACTTTGTCCGGCTATAATATAGCCACAATCATCGGTCGAAAGTACTGCATATCCACGTTCATCAACGCCCGATTGACCAAATGTTTTTTGCCAGACGACCGTACCATTTTGGTTTATCTTTGAGACATAAACATCATCGCTACTATCCCCAAAACTTGCCGAATGACCGACTATGATATATTGACCACTTTGGTGAGCATGGATGATTGACCAAGCAATATCCTCCTTAGTTCCGCCATAATCGTGTTGCTTCAAAATTTCTCCTTTATTATTCATTTCGGCTACAAAAATATCATTGCCCGTTTCGCTAGGGGCATGTAGTTTTCCTGCAACCATATAATTGCCCTGTGGTGTTTCCACTAAGTCGTGGGCTATATCTTGCTGAGTGCCGAGGTGATAGAATTTTTCTCTGCCTTGTATTTTATTCATATTATTATCAAGCATATAAAAATGTACTGCCGTACCATTTCCAGAAGGTATAGAATTATGCGAATGACCGACAATCGCATAGCCGCCCGATGTCGGTATCACAGCAGATGCAGTCTCTACACCAGCCCTTGCCGGCACAGGCAAATACCCCAGCATGATATTGGGAAACGTATTGTTCAGCACGACGGGAGCAGCATAAGTATTCATCACATTATTATTATGCAATATGTTTCCTGAAATGATATACTGCCCACCTCCAGCATCGGCGATACACCTACAATTACTCACCTGAGCTTGTGTATTCTGATTCTGGTGTTTGCCCAACGAATCGTATTTTGCCAAATACGCTTTACTTTCCTGCTTACCACAAACAAGAAAACCATCATCAGGTGTCATCACAATCGCATTACAAATCTCTTGACTGACAGGTATTGTATCGCGTTCAAAAAAAAGCGTATTCCCCTCTTGGTCAATTTTCAAAAGAAACACATCGTCATCAATATTACCACAAACGACAAAAGCACCATCGGGCGTGCTTATCATATCATTGACCGAAAAAGTACTCGCTTCATAACTATATAAGCGACTGAACATAGCAAAATCTGGGCTGCACACATACAACTCCTCCAATCGACATCCCCATTGAATGACTAAAAATAATCCCGTAATAATAAATATAGTTTTTTTCATGATTTTTTTATTTTTTATAAGTGAAAGAAATTAAATAAATTGTTCCATAATGCGCCGTAATTTTTTCTTCTAAGGTCGCACTGAAATATAGCCATTTTTTAATTAATTAAAATTATTTTTTAATTTATTTATTATTAAAAATGAATTATTTATAAATATTTTTTATTATAAAATAATTTAAAAATATCCTTATTTCAGCAGAACCTTCTAAAGAATTCAAAAAATCGTTGCATAGCCATGGCTACGGAACTATTTTTTGTGTTTTTTAGAAGGGAAAAGAACAAGCATAATGGGGCAAGTTATTTATTTTCTTTCACTAAATTTGACGCGCATAGCCGAGCTACGTAAGGAAGATTTAGTGAAACATATAAGAAAAAGAACAATTCAGACGGGTAGATTATTTTTTTCGTCTTCCCTTACGTTCAAACAACACCTACTATCCCTTACGCGAGAAACGAGCAACCACTGAATTTGTCAAGGAGCCAATATCTTCTAACGCGAACAATCGCAGAAATTACCGAAGCACCAACATTCCTAAAACTTAAATGATAACCTTGCAGCGATTGTATTTGCATTCATATTTGCATTATATTCAAGTTGTGGGGTGATTTGGAGGTCGTATTTGCTCAAATTATTTTTACTTTTCTTTGCGCACCTTGCCCACAAATACGCACCAACACCTGCCGTCAGAACGGCACCAGCACCGAGTATGTGTGCCATACGATTAGACTTTCTGGCTTTATCAAGTTCAGGGCGTGCGTTGGGTTCACCTACTATTGGTTTATAATCCTCATCATAGATTTTTAGGGCTTTACTGCGGAGATAAAAGCCCGCACCACCAATCAAACCACCGGCTACAACAAGCACCTTACCCGGCGTTTTATTACATACTTTACCTGTTGCTACTTTTGAGATTTTAGGTGTTTTTTCCTCTTTTTCCTTCTTGGGCTTCTTCGGTTTCGGCGTTTTTTCTTTCTTAGGCTTTTCCGATTCTACTTTTGGAATAGTGGCAGGTTTGGGCTTAGATTCTACCACAACCGTTGGTTCTTTTGGTGCTGGGGCTACTTCGACTATTGGTACTTTTGGTCTATCGGGAAACAAACCGTCTATAATTTTGCTTACGGCATCATTAATTTCTTCGGAGTCATTAAATTCATTCATTTTTCGACTGAGAATGTTTGCCGTGAGTGGTTCATGCGAAGTACGAATGCCGTTTTCAGCACCATACAAATAGGTATTGAGCGTAATGTAATTGTTTGCTATCAATAACTTACCAAAAATAATCCTATCTGCTTCCCGGTCATAATCAAGTCGAATGTCTTGAATACCAACCCGTTCCAATTTGATTTTTGATTTGCGTGGCAAAATAATATCGTAACCCAATACCTGCAAATCCGCAACAAGTTTTTCCTTGAGTTGCTTGCCTATATTTTGCAGTCGGTCATATTCCGAATCGCTCAGGTCAAGGTCGTCAGGAATGTGAAATTCGTCAATGTCAAACTTTTGTGCGTGCATGCCCGTACACATCAGTACGAAAAACAAGGCATAAAAGATAGATAATTTTTGTGTGTGCTTCATGGTAATAGTGTTGTAGTGTTGTCGTGTAGTGGTATTGTAGTTACTGTACGACGACACCACAACACCACAACACTAATTCACCTATTATAAATCAAATCGCCGGGCGATTTGGATAGCATAGTTCGTATCGTGTAGAGCGAAACGAATATGGTTACTACTATTAAAATAATAAGTGTAATGAGTGTATTTGGATGAATTAAATTAAAATAAGAGGTTTCGGCTTCGCCTACTATTCTATCTGCCAACATTAAGTCGGCAGCATAACCCGACAATGCAGCAATGAGCAAAGAAAGTACGATGCTAAAGACCAAAAACTGCAAAATAATACGAAAATAAATACCTTGAGCCTCGCCGTTGCCAAGTCCAAAGGCTTTTAGTGTACCGATTTTCATTTTCACTTTTGAAAGGTGCATTTTTAGCAAATTGAACAGAAATAAACTAATACTCGTTGCGCCAAAACCGACCAAGAGCCACGCAATGATTTTCGTTATTTTACTTAAAAAATTAAAATTTTCTTTTTCTTTTATCTGAGCAATATCTACCTCAATAGGGTTGCGCGCACCCATGCGTTCGGGATTGCGGTAGAGCGTATCTGCGAAAGGACGTATTTTTGATAAGTTGTTGAAATACAAAGAAATACGGTCGTAACTAATATCGTCTCGTACCCGTGCAGCATCGTAACGATAGATACGTTTGATGTCTTTCGGAGCATCGGCGAATAGGGGAGAGGCTTGTATTTTTGCCCATATTTCATCGGTTTTCGCACTGCGTAAAATAGTGTAAAAAGTAATTTCTATATCGTGACCTTCGGCATGCGACATATCGTGTTTGCCTGTGATACGATAATTGGGTTCTTCAGATTTATATTGGACATTTTCCCTAAAGAATTGCTTGATGGCATCAAGTGTTTTTTCTGCATTTTCGAGCTTGCCCGGCACGAAGAGGTGAATATCTCGATGTTGGCGAATATCGAATGCGCCTTCGATTTTTTCGCCATGCGTTTCGTAAAAATTAAGGGTGTAGGTGAGCAAATTTCGACCCGGAATTTCTTCGACAACCGCACGTATAGGTATAGGCACACGTAGGTTGATAGGTTCGGCGGAAGCAATATCATTTACGGTATATTCCATGTCTACAAAAGTAGCGTCTGGTGGCATATCAAGCCGATTGAGAAAACGCTTGGTGACGATGAGGCTGAGGTCAGTATTGCCCAACATCGCGGTATCGCCGTACAGTAAATTTTTGCCGCGAAGTAGTTCGCTGACGAGTGGATTTTTGTTTTGGGTATCAAATTTTACGCTGCGTCCTTTGACCCGTTCTGTATTGGTATCGTCGGTTTTTTTCCAAAACCTCAATGGATATTGTACGTAAGCAGAGACGTTTTCGTATTCAAATTCACCAGCAAGTTCGGGGTCAGAAAGCCTTAAGCGGATGTTTTCGGCATTATCGCTCTCGCGCCACGGAACGGTGATGCTCATCCATTTGACAAAGGCATTATTCATTTTTTTATTGAGGTAATCCAAACTCCCATTGGCAAAACCGATTGCCATAAAAGTCAGCGTAAGCATGGTAGTCAGTATCCAAAAATTGATACGTCGTTTGCCTGTGAGTGCTTTGCCTTCTTTTTCAAAAAATAAAGAAGCATAAGTTGGATTGGCAGTCGTGACGGGAGCGGTATTTTGAGGCGGTAGGTTTGTTGTGGGTGATTTGTAGAGGTCGGCGAGTTGTTGGCGGAAAGTGTCGGGGGTATCGCGCCATGCTTGGGCAACATAGATGTTTTGAGGTAATATTTCGCCATGACCTTCGGGCGATTTGGTGATGACGATGATGCGGTCGGCATGCCGTACTGCGAGGTCTATATCGTGAGAAACCACAATGGCAGAAGATGTATTGTGCAAATTTTGTTTGAGGATGTGAAGGAGTTCGTTGGCATTGGCTTCATCGAGGTTGCCCGTTGGTTCATCGCCGAAAATGACGCTAAACTTATTATTAATAGCCCTGATGAAGGCAAGCCGTTGACGCTGTCCGCCAGAAAGATTGACGGCGAGGGTATTGGTGTTAAGTTCGGTTTCGGTGAGTCCGACTTGGTTGGCGAGTTGTCGGGCGTCGGTCATGGCTTCGTCTTGACGGACGTTTTGTTTTATCATTTGTGCCAAACAAATGTTTTCATAAGCCGTGAAATTTTCCATCAGGTTGGTGTCCTGAAAGATGAAGCTGAAGTGTTTTTTTCGTACTTGGGCAATAGCTTCGGGCTTATTTTTTCGCCATAATTCACTGAATTTGAATGAATTATTATCATTACCATCAAAATGCACTTCACCGGATGCGATGGTATTATTCATTAGGGCGAGGGTTTCGAGGAGGGTGCTTTTTCCGGAACCTGATACACCCAACAAGAAGACGAGTTCGCCCTGCGGAATATCCAATTCGGGGATATGCAGTACGGTTTTACCTGTATTATAGGCACAGGAAAGGTCGCGAATTTGAAAGATGGTCTTCATAGTGTTTTTTATGTTATAATGCTACAATGATGAAATGCTTAAATAAATGAGTGAATGTAATCATCGTGAAAAGTTCGCTCATTCATTCATTCACTCATTCATTCATTCATTCATTCACTCATTCATTCACTCACTCACTCACTCACTCACTCACTCATTCATTCATTCATTCATTCATTCATTCATTCATTCATTCATTCACTCATTCACTCATTCATTCATTCATTCACTCACTCACTCACTCACTCATTCATTCATTCATTCATTCATTCATTCATTCATTCATTCACTCATTCATTCATTCATTCACTCACTCACTCACTCACTCATTCATTCATTCATTCATTCATTCATTCATTCATTCATTCATTCACTCCCATTGTAGCATTTCATCATTATCGCATTATCGCATTGTTTGTTAGGGTACCATTTCCTGTGGGACCCAATAATAAGTATTGTCTCGCGAGCGGAAAAAATAGTCGGGATTGCCAATTATTTTTCTCATGGATAATAATTTATCTTCTATGTAATAATAAATTTCGCGCAATTCGTCCCCGTTTACTTTTCTTTTATCTTCGAGTTCTTTTAAGGTATATTTGTTGAGAATATCGCTTTTGGATTCGAGTCCTACGACAGATTCCATAATTTTACCGAGTGGCATATTGGCAACTGCGGAAACATCGGAGCCATAGTGTCTGATAATCACTTCTTTATAAGATAAGATGATGCCTTCACGAAGTTCGCTCCCCGAAGGGTCGGGTGGCAAGAGTTGTTCTATTGTTCGTTCTAAGTCATATAATTCTCTATCGGTGAGAAAAAGAACATGTTTGAATAGCGGATATTCGAGTTTGTCTACTTGTAATGGTGCGTAGGCTTCGACGAAAAGCTGATAGTCCATATCGCGTAGTTTTCTGAGGTCAATATCTGGTATTTCTTTCAATATGTATTCGAGTACGGCGTCATTGATACCGGGATTGCAGTCGATATATATTCTACAATCGAGGTCACGGAGGAGTTTTTCATGTTGGTCTTCAAAGGACTTGAGCATTTGTCTAATTTCCTCTTCGAGTTGGGCTTGCGACATGCTACCGCCTTTATCGGAATAGGTAAGCGAGCCGGGTAGAGAAGTCTCTATGGGGTATCTCAAGCGGTAGGTATTGCCTTCGTCTTCGTAAAGTTTGGGGCGGAGGTTGTTTCTTTTGGAAGACTCTATAATGAAGTTTTTGGTTTGGTTGATAAACTCATTATAGATACGTCCGAGCTGTCCTTTTACGTTGCGAGTTTGGAAGGAAATAATGCCACATTCCTTTTCTTTCATTTTTTGGATGAGGTCGAAATTGCTGACATTGAGCGCATTACCTGCGTCACCTATCAGTACCATAATATTGGTTTCTTTAGGGTCAAGGGTACGCAAGGCGATTTTGATGCCTTCGTACATATCTGTGGGGGCATCATTGTCTTCGGTGATGTCTTGTTTGTCTCTATACTTTTCGAGTGTCTGAATGACGGCAGAATGGTTGGAGGTCAGGGCTTGTCGAGCGACCACACCTTCACCACTTTTGCCATAGATAAATGTAGCGATTTCGTATTTTTTGTTGGGGTTTTCGAGTAGATTGAGGCTGTTTTTGACCGAATTGATGATGGGGACAAAGAAGGGGTGGTTGCCCTTTGTTCCATCGATCACAAAAATCATGTTAATATTTTGTTTTTTGTCTCTGATGGTATTGTATTGGGCATCGAGTTGAGCATGTTCGGAGGCACTATATACTTGTTTATTATTTTTGCTAAATACTTCTGTAATAACACCTGTTTTGTATATTTTTCCTTCGCTTTCGGATAGCACGGGCATACGTTTTTGCTCTGGCGGCATGCGTTTTTCGTACTTATCATCACCCCATAATGCTTTGCTGAATCGCGCGGGTTTGCCTGTTTTAAGTTCGTAGGCAGCATCGTAATTGGAAAACAGCGTGGCTTTCACGTCTTTGGCTCGTCGCTCTGCGGCGGCTTCTGCGTCGCTATTGGGTTCTATGCAAAGCCTTTGTGACCAGAGTCTGATATTTTTTTCCGAAATCCAGCCTTTTATGATTTTTTTGGAAGCGGCATCTGAACGTTGCAATTTCGGTGCATTTCCCAACAAAAAACTCTCGCCTTTTCTGTCGTAGATGTATAAAAACTCAAATAATCTGATGTCGTTTTCGTTTTGTGCCGTTTTTTCGAGGGTAGGAGAGTTGTAGAGTGTAAGTTGCTGCTCGCCGCCGACACCTCTGGTGTATCGCTCAACACTGTGTATCACAAGCCCTTTGATAGTGAAATCAGTATTGGGGTTGACCAGCGAATTGCGCCACAATAATAGGTTTTCTTTTGGCGCCCAACCGTAATATTCGGCTCTTTTCATATTCACCTTTCGGGTAGAATTGTTGGAAGTCACCGTAGGATCGTATTTTATCAATTGTACATGCGTATCGGACTCGCCTATGACGTAAAAATTATCCATGAAACTCATGGTTTTACCATTTGGCTCGGTGCTGTTTGGACTATCGTAAATAAAGTTGTTGTCTCTGTCGGAACTGACAACCCAGTCGTTTGTAGCACCGGAAGGCGACATTTTGTCTTTAGTATCGTTGGAGAGGTTCTCATTCGGCTTAAAGTAATCTCTGGAGGTTTGTAAAATTTTTGCCCTTTTGGGTTTTTGCGCCTCCAATGTGCCAACGATAGCTATTGAAAATATGAACGTAAATGTGGATAATTTCAGAATCGAATGCTTCATAACTTGTTGTTTTTACTGAATAATTGGGGTGAAAATTAGTTCATAGGTTAGGCAGTCTATAGTCCATAGTTATTACAATCGGTTGAATTACAATGAATTGATTTTTTGTTAAACTGTCTGACGTTAAAGAGCTAATTGTATAAATTTAATATATGAATTTGCGATAAAATGTGTGTGGAATATTTTTTTACAAATTCAAGTGTACTTTTTATTTTATAATTTCAAATCAATAATTTTGTAAGTGATACCAAGTCCCACTGGTTCGAAAGGATTATTGTACTCTATTGTTTTTTGGATTGCATTGGTGTTTAGTTTTCGTGTTTGTCTATTGTTGATATAAATATTAGCAATTGGATTTCCTTTAAAATCAAGTGTTTGTACAAATTCATTGACCAACATGGCTATCATGCTACTGGGTTGGTTTTGGAGCGAAGAAGCGTACTGGTCGGTGATGAAGAAATGAAAATTGACCTGACGGTTTACTTCAAAAAGACTGCTGTATAGTGCTTCGCGTACTTGCTTCTTTTCGGCAAATTTATCGCCTGGAAAAGGGGCGTCATTTTGCAAAATATTATTGAGCCAAGTGCTGATATTTTTGGCATCTGTTGTGATTCTTGGGTTATTGTCGTTGCTGGCATAGATGACGAGCAGTTGCCCCTTGTTTTCGGCAATTTCTGCGGCGCGTGTTTCGATGAGGTCGATTTGCTTTTGAGATATACCGTCATCTGCCCTTGTCTGACTATTATCAATGTATATAAAATCAAATGTCTCATAAGACGCTGTTTGAGCATTCGAATTATAGCTTATTATAAATAAAAATAATGTCAATATGGTGTATTTCATGGTGTATAAGTAATTTTGAATGAATAGATATTGAATGTTGAACGATTTAATGTGCTGACTAATAGTTTTTTACGAAAAAGAAATAAAAAATTAATTTTCATAAATCATAATATGTGTAATTGTATTATTATCTTCTATAATTTCTACTTTACTGATATTTTTCTGCAATTCACGTATTGCAATGTCTTGACAATATTTGTAGAGTTCAGATGATTCTTTCGGGCCATTATTTTTTAGGATACTGACAGGTGTTTCGTCACGGGCTATGCGAATGATTTTATCATAATCATCCCCTAGGTTTTTATTTCTAATGATAGCTTCTAGCGAAGCGGCGATAGTGTTTTCTTTGTTGCGTTTTTCGGTGGCGCGTTTGCTTATTGCTGCTGCTGCGGCGCGTTTTTCTTCTAGTGCTATTTGTGCAGCTTTAGCTTTTTCTGCAGTAATTCTTTCTTGTTCGATTCTCTCCAATTCTACTTTTTCGCGAGCTATTCGTGCTGCTTCAAGTTCTTCGGGTGTCGGTGTTGGTGGCGTATACGCAGGCGGACTATAAGGAGCAGGCGCAGGTTGTATAGGCACTCGTTTGTGAGTACTTGTAGGTGACACGTAGGGCGTGACGGGTTCGATAGATTTGGGCGGACTCACGACGGGAGGTGTGTAGGGTATAACTCGACTCGTAGTACTTGGCGGCGGCGTGTAAGTCTGTTTTTGTGGGGTATCAATGGCTTTGGGTTGCTTTTCAGGCGCGATAGGTTTGGGCTTTGCAATAGGTTTTTTGGGGGCAGGAATGGGCGTATTTTTAGGAGGATTAACTTCTTTTTCTACAGGTTTTTCAATGGGAGCTTGTGGCTTGGGAGTCGGTTCTATTGGTTGAGGAATAGGCTCGGAATTATTGACGAGTTCCATCGTTTCTGCGGTTTCGCCCTCTTTCGCAAAGGTTCCATACAATACCGCTGTCAGGGCGATAATTCCCACAATTCCCATTAATAAAAATATATCTCGCATTTAATTTTAACTTTTTATTGTTCAATAATACGTAAGGCAGTTGCTTTGCCTTCGGCATCTGTGTTTAGTACTTCCACGCGACTGATTTGTTGTCCGCCTTGTATATTGAGACTGTTGTAATAATCATAAAATTTATCATCCGTTTGCTGTCCGTTTCGGGAGATTTTTATGAGCATGTTTTCATCTGCTACATTGGGTAATAAGTCATTATAGTAGATATTTGTTTTTAATTCATCGTTGTCACTACGGGCGATTTCCTGAAATTTAGTTTTTAATTTAGTCGCTAAATCCATTTCTACGACGGGTGGTGGTGTGGGCGTATTGTACGTCGGCTCTTGGGGAGCAATCGACGGATTGACGATGATAGTTTGCGTGCTCACATTTTTGCCTGTACCATTGACGGAGAGCATGACGATGTAGTTTCCAGCAAAATTATAGACATGGGTTGGGTTGCGTTCTTGGGAAGTGTAGCCATCGCCGAAGTTCCACAACCAGCTTTTTGCATTGGGGGTTTTATCTGTAAATGGAATGATTTCTCCGGCACGAGGGTTGGTATTGCCAATGTCAAATGCTGCAGTGATATTTGGGTGATAGGGGGCGGGAGTATTGCGTGTTTTTACGGTGATTTTGAGGGTAGCAACCATATTTTCATCACCATTGAGCATACGCGATACCGTATATGTGCCGGCTTGGGCGTAGCTGTGTGCCGGATTTTGGAGCGGAGAAGAATTGGCATTACCAAAATTCCACCAATATGCAGACGCACCTCCGCTATTGTCTTCAAATTGAATGGACTCGCCTACAAAAGCGATTTCTTTTGAGGCAGATATTTCGCCTTGCGTGACGACGATTTCTTCTGCGTCGGGGTTGATAATATCTACGATTTCAAAGACATGACGGTATTCGCAACCTTCGTTTATTTTGACGACGACTTCTTGCGTACTTTTTTTGTCAAAAACAAAAAGAGGGGAGGGTTGGTCGGAAGTTTGCCCGTCTTCCATCGTCCATTGATAGGTAGAAATACGAGGGAGACTGCCCGCCGACTTTAGGGAAAGATGGACTTCTTCACCGACTTCGTAAGACTTTTTTTCTGTATAAATTCGGATATCTGCCGGACAGTCGGCTGGCTTTCGGAGGATTGCCACGCCAATAAAGACCGCTGCAATCAACGCTACCGCCGCTATTGCCATGATTATATTTCTATCCATTATGCTTCGTTGTGTTTGTTGCTTGTTTAATATTCTGCTCTGCAGAATAGAGTCTAATGCCTATATCTTTTTTTACAAGAAAAAGTAAACCTACATCTGTTCAAAAAAATATATTCATATCCTATAATTCCTTTCACTATATATTATTTTTTTTAAATAAAAGTGTCAACTATATTTCTAACTGGACTTTGGGCATTGGGGAATTAGAAAACCGGATAATTAGGTAAAATGCTCATTGTCAATGATTTACATTGATTTGTGTTTTATTAAAAATTATTTATATTTAAATATTTATTAACTTGATAAATAGTGAACTATACTTGCGTTAGCCTAATTCCCCAGTTCCCTAATATTGCACAAAATATGAGTCCAGTAAACATGCCTACATTTCGTTAAAAGCGAATTAATTATTAAAACCCTGTTCCTTAACTACCTCCTACCGCCCAATCGTATAGAAAGTCCTGCTGTAATTCCTATTGCCGAATAGCCTAAACCGCCTTCGAGTAGTGAAGTATACTCGCCGTGTTTATCGGTGCCTTCGCCTATGATTTTATCGCTGATTTGGTAATTATTATTTGCTTTCAATGTACCCGAAGTATATTGCCCGCCGATTTGGAGGGCTATACTTTGGGAGATATTATAGACTGCTCCAACGCGTGCCAAAAGATTGATATGTGGGGCAAGGTTGCTCGAATTGTTGCCATCTCCAAGCGGAATATTGATACCTATATTATGACCATCATCATAATGTTCGTTAAAATGTTCTTCTACGTTTATGCCGTCTGCGGCATAGCTATCGGCGGTCTGAAACCAAGTAAACTTACCATCTTCGCCCATATCATCGTATGTGGGTTCGGCGTTGCCATTGGCACTGTATCTGATGGCTTCGTAATTTGCCATAGCTCCCGTATTGAGTGTGCTTTTGGAAGATGAACTAAGATTATACTGAATACCTGCGTGGGCAAATATTCCGATTTTTTTCTCCGGATGCGTCCTAAATTTCAGCAATAGCGGCACGCCGATATTCGTCATCGTGTATTCTTCTGTGATGCCTGTCATGGTCAGGATGCGTTCGTAGCTGCGGTTTTCAGCCGTATTATAATGATTGGAGGCATATTGAGCATTAAAATCATTCAACTCAAAACCACCACTTATGCTTTGATATTGCAAGCCTGTACCGATGCCCAGATTGTCGGAAAAATAATAATCTACCTCAACTCCGAGATTAAGACTCGTCCCAGAATTTGTGCTAAGTTTAGCCGCCAAATCGTTGCGTACCGTCTCGTATCCCCATACAATATTGTCATTATTGGAGGAAACACCGAAGGCAATAGATGGGTTGATATAAAAGCCACTCCGATTTTGTTGCGGAATTACTACGGGTATTATTTCAACTTTGACAAATGCTTTGTCGCATTGGTTTTTGTTATCACAAACTTCGTATTCGAATTGGTCATTTCGATTGGTCGAAGAACTTCTTGGGGTGTAAGTGGCAATGCCTTCCTTACTTAGAGCAACTGTACCGCGTTCGGGTTGCCTTGTAATTTTATAAATAGCATTTTTTATGTTTTTATCATTTCGGGCGAGGTCGAATGTCACTTTTTTATTGCCTTTTTTAAGGTTGAGTGTCATCGCGTCGTCTTGTGCGGTAAGTTTTTTCTCTGCGGATTTTATTGGCGCTGATGGCGATGATGACGACGGTGGTTCTGTATTGAGTTTATTAATTTTCACAAATTCCAACTCGCGGTCAATCGTCAAGTGAAATATCATGTCGGCGGTATCCAATACATATTTCCCGGCTTCATCTCTGGCTCTAAATTGACGTTCTATCGCTACGCGGGCTTTTCTTTGGTCGAGTTGGCTATAATCTGCCTGTAGCTTGGCAATTTTGACCGTCATGCCTTGCGGAAAACGTGCCATGAGTGCTTGCGTGTATGCTTCGACAGATTGTTCGCTCACTTCTGTACCGCCGTCTTCTGCTGTTTGTGAACTCAGGCGGTCTGTTACTTTTGCATTCGTCACAAATAAAGCTTTGAAGGCTTCTGCCTGCTCCGTAGAATATTCGGACTTGCCCAAATCGGAAAGTTCGCAAGTATTGATATATTTTTCAATCAATAAATCTATCTCATCAGCAGCTTTACGGCGTTCTTGCCAATCGAGCTTTTGTGCCGTGATACTTCCCGATAATATGATTGATATAAATAAAAATAATATTTTTCTCATGTTCTTGCTTTGAAATTGCCTGATTGATACTTAAATCAAATAAATTGAGTGTGTCACAACTCGGTGGTAACGAAAATCCAAAACTCCAAATCAAAACGTCTTTCTGAATTTATTTCAGAATCTCCTATGCGATAGGGCGCGATTTTGATATGAGTTTCAGTTTTTTATTTTATTAGACTTTATTTAGGAATATTTTGTATGCATGGAATTTTGTATTTTTTCGATAATCGAGCCTCATTTTGAGCTGCATACCCTACGGGACGGAGCGAAAAATAGGAGAAGAGTATCGGAAAAAGACAATGTTAGCTGCATAAAAAATATTTCTAAATAAAGTCTATTATAAATCAACAAATTACAGCTTTTATGTAACATTTGTGGTTCTTTGACAATTTTTGCATTTTCCTCCAATGTGGCTTTAGCCCATTGCAATAAATAGCTGAACGACAATGGGTTAAAACCACATTGGAGGAAGGGAGGGGCTTTTTTGCAAAAATTGTCAAAGAACCACATTTGTTTTCCATCGCTTGGGAGATTCTGAAATAAATTCAGAAAGACGGTTGACTTTTGTTTTTTTTTATTTTGGTTCTTTGACAAATCCAGTGAAGTGAATGAAAATTTGGGCGTATCCCCCTCCTTATCAGTTGGGGGTCGGGCTATCCGGCACTCTCTCCACTCCGCTATCGCTACGTTAGGGAAGAGGAAGAAAATAATCTGCCCCAAATGAAGAAGTTATTTTTTTTATATGTTTGGCTAAATTTGACGCGCATAGC
>Ga0209595_100393_pt1 | contig 15317 bp, 13 predicted proteins | sample Porto_4metaG_FD_187427 | JGI IMG/M metagenome (GOLD analysis project Ga0209595, IMG submission 187427) | Marine algal microbial communities from Porto, Portugal - Porto_4 metaG (SPAdes) (version 2) | ecosystem: Host-associated > Algae > Red algae > Unclassified | place: Portugal: Porto...
CCACTTGTATTTTATTTCTTATCTTTAAGCCATATTTAAATAAAAACGACACAAGCGGAACACTATGCAAGATGTACAGATACCATTAGAACAAACGCTCCAAAAACACTTTGGTTATTCGACCTTTCGTCCGCAACAAAAGGAAGTTATTGAACATATTTTGGCGGGCAATGATGCCGTAGTACTCATGCCTACAGGTGGTGGTAAGTCACTTTGTTTTCAGATGCCTGCGCTTGTTTTGGATGGCTTGACGCTCGTGATTTCTCCCCTCATCGCCTTGATGAAAGACCAAGTGCAAGCCTTGCGTTCCAATGGTGTTGCGGCGGCATTTCTCAACTCCAGTCTCAGCTCGATAGAAGAAGCAGAAATTAATGCTGACATCCAAAATGGCATTATCAAACTCCTCTATGTCTCGCCCGAACGCCTGTTTTCAGGCAGCTTTTTATCTTATGTCAAAACTTTGAATGTCAAGCTCGTAGCTATTGATGAGGCGCATTGTTGTAGCAGTTGGGGACATCACTTTCGACCCGAATACAGCAAGCTATACATCATCAAACGCCACATGCCCGAAGTACCTGTGGTCGCACTCACGGCTACGGCAGATAAGGCAGTACGCTCTGACATCGGGGAGTTGTTGGGCTTAGATAGTCCGCTGTTTTTTATCTCCTCATTTGACCGTCCCAACCTCTCGCTCGCCGTACTGCCCGGACGCAAAAAATGGGAACAAATCCGCCAAATCGTCAGCCGCTACCAAGATGCGAGCGGTATCATTTATTGCAGTAGCCGAAAAGGTACAGAGGGCATCGCTGCCAAGCTGCAAGCCGCCGGATTTTCTGCCAACTATTACCACGCCGGATTGAGTGCCGATATGCGCGACAGTATTCAAGACGAATTTATAGAAGGTAAAACAAAAATTATTTGTGCGACGGTAGCCTTCGGAATGGGTATCGACAAATCGGATGTGCGTTTTGTCATTCACCACAATATGCCCAAAAATCTGGAAGGATATTATCAAGAAATCGGACGTGCCGGGCGTGATGGGCAGCCTGCGGAAACGATACTTTTTTACAGTTATTCGGATGTACAAACCCAATTAAATTTTATTCAAGATGTTGATAATGAACAATATAGAAACATTCAGTTAGCCAAACTCGAACGTATGCGCGAGTACGCAGAGGCGCAGGTATGCAGACGAAAAATTTTGCTTTCCTACTTCTCCGAAACTCCGGCGGATGGCGATTGCGGCAATTGTGATGTATGTAAAAATCCGCCTAAATATTTCGATGGTACGACCCTCGCACAAATGGCACTTTCCGCGATTCATCGCTGCAAAGAACAGGTCAATATGTCGCTTTTGGTTGATGTTTTGAAAGGTTCGTATTCGGCGGGTGTGCGCGAGATGGGTTTTGACCAAGTAAAAACCTTTGGCGCAGGAGCGAGAACGACCCAATTTGCATGGCTGCTTTATATCCAGCAATTTGTGCAACAAGGCGTCATGGAATTGGATTATAAAGACAAATATCGCCTCAAACTCACATCGCTTTCCCAAGATATTTTATTTAAAGGGAAAAAAGTAAATCTCGTTGATTTTGAGACGGTCAAAGAGCGTCAGGAAGAACAGAAAAAAGTAAAACTCGAAAAGGTAAAAGTTACGCTCGAATACGATGATGGTTTGTACGACCACCTCCGCAATTTGAGGAATCAGTTTGCAGAAGAAATTGGCAAACCTTCTTATGTTATTTTCAGCAATGCGAGCCTTGAAGATATGTCGGCACGTATGCCTGCCAATATCCGTGAGTTTCTGCAGGTCAATGGAGTAGGGGAGCATAAAGCCCGAAAATATGGCGAAAAATTCCTTCGCGCTATCGACGAATATACAGGACGACGTCCTGAGAATGATTACAGATTACCTGAAGCTTCAGCTGCTGTACGCCGTGCCAAAACTACCACCACACGAACCGCTAAAATGCCCGCACATATTGAGACTTGGCAACTACTTGATAGTGGCAAATCGCCTGAAGAAATTGCCCTCATACGCGGTATAAAAGTCGGCACAATTTACGGCTACCTATCGCGTGCGATGATAGAAGGATATGAAATAGACGTGGAAAAATTGCTTTCCGAACAGGAAATTGAACAAGTAAAAACCGCCATGACCGACCTGCCCAATGCCGAGGGCTTGAAACCCATTTTTGAACATCTGAATGGTACGATTGATTACGGTAAGCTGCGGATTGCAATGGCGGTGTTGAGATAATGATTAATGGTTAACGATTAATGATTAATTTTTTTGTTTTCGCTTTGCGAAAAAGTGTCATTAACCATTAACCGTTTACCATTAACCATTAAAAAACAATCTGTTCAATGACCCAATCTGTAAAGACCATTTGATTGGCTACATCGGTGAGTAAAGCAAAATTATTGCCTTCGGGTGTTACGGCTACGGTCGTTCCGGGTGACGCGAGTGCTTTGCTATTATCTACGGTGGCAGAAGCCCAGTCATCAGTGCTGCTAAGTTCTACCAATGTCTCGAAACTCGTGATGCCTACCAACTTACCATCAGCTTTATATACGATGCCGTCCATGCCGCTAAATAACTCATTATCAATCGTTACCACGCTCATATCGGCAGGGTTTGCTGTTGGTACTTTCAGTAGCTGACCTGCCAGTAAATTGGACACCAAAAGGTAGCCGTCGGGATGGTAATCTATGCCATTTGGTCCGACCAATGCCGGGCTATCCGAAAATACGCTGGCTTCGTAATTCGCATCTACTTTATAAATGACATTTCCGAAAAAGTCGGTCACATAGATATTTCCTGCGCCATCAACAGCGATGTCATTTGGTGTGAAAAAAGCGGCATCGGGTAGCAGGTCTAAAAATGAAACTTCCGCAATTTTTTCTTTGGTCGAAAGTTGATACACATTGATACCGGCTACGTTTTTCGCACCACCAAAAGCACCTGGGTCGATGGAAGTCACCAATAGCCTATCTGCCTCATAATCAATATGAATACCGGCAGAAGCGAGTAACGATGTATCATTGGTGAAGTTGGTATAATTTCCTTCAAAATCGACTTCAAATACATCGCCCATCGTGAGCGAACCGAGTAGAAATGTCGTGTTGTTCTTGTTGTATTCGATGCCTTCGGGTCTTAGGTTTTCAAAAGTGACCGTCACTTCATCAGGAAATTCGACGGGCTGTTCTTCATCGTCTTTTTTGCAACTGCTCAATGATATGAGTATCATCAAAAATGCTGCTACAAGGGAAAATGGTTTTGTTTTAAAGGTATTTGTAGGAAGAAAATAGCTTGAAATCATGCTGACTTTTTAAGTATTAAATTAAAAAATAATGTATGAATGTTTTTGCTTTTCATACGAATGAATACAACTTAGAAAGTCGATATAATGTTTAAAATTAAGGAAAATACTTTGAGTTTTCTCACATGAGTGGACTTATTTATGCCTCGTTCTTAATCATTATTTCCGTCCGCGCGTACCATCTGCCCAAGCCTTCCACACATTAAACATTCGCATCGAAAATTCAAGACTTTGCTCTTCGACTAAGGCGTCGATTTGCTCATGCGAGTGACGTTTCCAAGTGATTTTTTCATCCGGCAAATTGGCGAAACCAAGCGTCACCGCCGCGATAATCGCCGAATTGATTTTCAATGATTTCAGGTCCACTTTATCGTAAGTGTCCGAAGCGGAGTGATAGGTTCTGCCATAATTCGTAGAGAGGTGATTGGCGACCAGATTAGGCACACCTTCCATCATAAAATCAAAATTATCTGTACCCACTATCGCCGCATCTACGTGTTTGTAATCTCCGAAAATCTGTACAGGTTTTAGAACTTCGTCGAGTGCGGGCATGAGTTCCTTTCTACCGTTGGTAAAAAAGCCAAAAATCGCACCGCTACCAATATCTACCGACATCGCCATGATATGTTTATTAAGCTTTTTGCCTTGCTTGTCCGTGTATGCCCACGAGCCGAAATAACCCTGTTCTTCACCATTCCATAGCGCGAAACGAATCGTGCGTTTTGGCTTGATGCCGAGTCGTTGCATTTGGCGGGCTATATCAATCATCATCGTTACATTACAGCCGTTGTCATTCGCGCCTGTGCCTAATGCCCATGAGTCGAGATGTGCGCCGATTATGATGACCTCATTTGGCTTTTCGCTACCGCGTATTTCACCGATGACATTATGCGTAGTATATTCGCCGCCCGTCTCCGCGTCTATCGTGATTTCTATTTGTAAAGCCTTGTTTTTCTGTAAATTACGTATACATCGCTTGGCGTCTTCTCGCGCCATGACGAGTTGAGGCATTTCGTTATCATATACTTTTTTTGAGACAAAACTGTATAACAATTTATTGGGACGAGAGGACATGAATACTAAGCCCTGCACACCCGCCGCACGCGCCAAATCTTCGGTCTTGGAAGCGGCAGTATATTCGGCAAATAAGCCACCAATATCCAAGCAAATTTCCGTTTCTACCAATACAAACGCACCCTTCGCACGCGCGCCCAATCGCTCAAAATCTTCGGCTGTTCCCATGCCGCCGTTGAGCAATTTTCCGGTGTAAGTCTTGGCAGGAGAGTAGAATTTGGAGACGATTTGCGGTGTAAAATTAGTCGCGCCGGAAATGGTCGCCGTCGTCGATTTTTCCAACCATAATGAAGGCATTTTGAACGCCATTTTATCGACTTTTACACCCGTTTGTGTAAACTTTTCGATAGCCCATTCGACGGATTGTTCATTGGCAACTGAACCCGTGACACGTCCGCCGATTTCATCACAGAGTTCCTGCAAATCTTTTCCGATAGGCGTTTCGCCGAGCATGGCAGTGACCAAGCGTTGTGCGTCATTTTGTGCGAAAATGGACGTGGAAAATAAAGCAATTAAGCAGAAGGAAAGAATATTTTTCATAGTAAAAACGGTTTGTTTACTACGAATTTACGGAATAGAATGCGGATTTTTGTGGATTTTCTTAACCAATTAAATCTATCATTCTATCGGGGTCTATTTTAGAATAAATAACGGCGAGAATTTCGACTTGATTTTGTATGAATTCGTAAACAATGATATGGTTTCGGTACAAGCAGCATCGAAAACCTTCGGCGTTTAATTTAGAATTTTTACAAGGAGAACAGGATTCAGGATACTTTTCAAGCTTTGCCACGGAATTATAGATACCATCAATATATTTATGGGCAGCTTTTAAGCTGTATTCGCTAATATATTCGTGAATATCTTCCAACATATCAGAAGCACGGGGAGACCATACAAGCTTTATTTGTTCTTCCATGATTCGATACGCTTTTTCATTTCTTCCATAGTATAGAAGTTACCGTTTTTGATTTGTTCTTTTGACTCAAAAATAACATCTAATAATTCATCATCCGTAAGTGTGTGATTTGGAAGCGCAGGGCTATTTTTAGATAATTTTTTTTTGTCCTGTAAAGATTGCAACAGTAAGGTGGAGTCAAAATTCTCAACAAAGCCACTTTCTTCACCCTCTGTTAAGGCGTTCCTCAATAGTTCATATTTACTTTCTTGTTCTTCCAAAAGCCTTAACCCCGCTCTAAGTACCTCACTTGCAGAGGCATAACGTCCGCCTTCGACGATATTTGAAATGAAACCTTCAAAATGATTCCCCAGTGATATAGATGTATTTTTTCCCATTGAAATTATTTTATTTGCAAGTTACCAATTTTAGGTAATAAAAACAAATTTCAAAACAATCAGATGTCAGCCATTTACAAAATGCCTGACATCTATATTTTTCCAAATAAAAAATCCGCAAAAATCCATTCAATCCGTCAAATCCGCGTTCCATTACGTTAGTTTTTTTCCGAAAAAAAAACATATAGCACGCGGACGCAAACCGGATGCGTTACGCTACGTAAAAATCCGCGTCATCCGTTCAATCCGCCTAATCCGCGTTCTATTGCGTTAGTTTTTTTCCGAAAAAAAATATATAGTATGCGGACGCAAGTCGGAGGCGTTACGCTACGGTTGTCGTTTTCTGAAAACTACTTGCCACAACGACATCCTTACTTCCTGCTGTATAAGCGTAAAAACCTTCGCCTGATTTTCGTCCGAGTTTACCTGCGGTCACCATATTTACAAGTAAAGGACAAGGCGCGTATTTCGGATTTCCAAAGCCATCGTGCAGCACACGCATGATAGAAAGGCACACGTCAAGTCCAATAAAATCAGCGAGTTGTAGCGGTCCCATGGGGTGCGCCATGCCGAGTTTCATCACCGTATCAATCTCCGCGACACCCGCCACACCTTCATGCAAAGTGATAATCGCTTCATTGATCATCGGCATCAAAATACGGTTCGCCACGAAGCCGGGATAGTCGTTGACTTCAACGGGAATTTTGCCCAAGTTTTTGGACATGTCCATCACGGTTTGCGTCACGGCATCGCTTGTCGCGTAGCCGCGAATCACTTCGACGAGCTTCATCACAGGCACAGGATTCATAAAGTGCATTCCGATGACTTGTTCGGGACGCTTCGTGACTGCTGCAATTTGTGTGATAGAAATCGACGAAGTATTGGTCGCCAAAATCGCATTTGCAGGGGCGTGTTCGTCCATTTGTGCAAAGATTTTTTTCTTCAAATCCACATTTTCGGTAGCCGCTTCTACGACCAAATCCGCCGTTTTGACTGCCTCGCTCATGTCGGTGAATGTCGTGATATTGCCGAGTGCAGCCGACTTATCCGCTTCACTAATTCGCTCTTTCTTAACCATGCGGTCAAGGTTTTTCTCAATGGTTTTCAGGGCTTTATCTAAGGCATCTTGCGAAATATCGACCAAGTTGACCTTATAATTTTTCATAGCAAAAACGTGTGCAATTCCATTGCCCATCGCGCCTGCGCCTATTACTGTTATATTCATAATTTTATAATGATGAACGGTTAATGATTAATGATTAATGCGTAACTTCCTGTGTTTTCGCATAGCGAAAATCAGTTATTAATCATTAGAGCATCAGCATAAAAAGTGGTAAACTCGACTTGGTAATTATCTAACAATCAGTTTGTTGCAATTTTAATTTACCACTTTTTTACCCGATGCTCTAATTAATCGTTAATCATTAACCATTAAAAAATCGTGGCGAAGATAAGAAAAGCAACACTTGATTTGCAATTTTAACTTTAGCTTAATCTATGTATGGACTTGTATTTGTACTTTTGCATAACACAGACAACTTGTGGGACATAACACAGACATTCTTGTCTGTGCAAGATAATATGAGTATTCTCGTCTGTTTTTTCGTCATAATTAATTTATAATTAATAAAAAAACACAATGAAAAAAAATATTTGTTATAGTAGAAAAGGTGAATCTCTACATACAGTACAGATAGGAATGTCTGTTTTACGAAGTGCTATATTTACCGTTTTAATCTTGCTTGTAGGAGCTTGTGGTACGACCAAACAAGCAACCGTAGTGCTACCAACATCAACAAAAATGCAGGTGGAAACGCCCGACCCCGTAACGATGGGCATTGCCAAAAAGCCGCGAAATATTATCCTAATGGTGGGTGATGGTATGGGTATTACGCAGATTACCGCAGGGCTTTATGAGAATAATAATCAACTGAATTTGGAGCGTTGTAAAGTCATTGGTTTGCACAAACCTTATGCGGGCAACGACCTTGTGACGGACTCGGCGGCAGCGGCAACTTCATTCGCTTGCGGCGTGAAAACCTATAATGGCGCGATTGGCGTGGATATGGACACGATGCCCGTCAAAACGATACTGGAATATGCCGAAGATAATGAGTTGGCAACGGGTTTGGTGGCAACCTCAACTATCGTACATGCTACGCCTGCATCTTTCGTGGCGCACCAGCCGCTAAGAAGGATGTACGAGGAAATTGCAGCGGACTTTTTAAAGACTGATGTGGATTTTTGGGTCGGCGGTGGGAAAAGGTATTTTGACCGTAGAGTCGATAAGAAAAATTTGCTAAATACCTTAAAATTAAAGGGTTATAATATCGGAACTTACTTGGAGGGCGATTTGCCGACTTCTGTAAGTCAGGATAAAAACTACGCTTATCTGACCTCGGATAGCGACCCGCTGACGAAGGCAGCAGGGCGCGATTATCTCGTTCCGGCAACGAAATTATCAATGAATTTTCTCGAAAATCGCGGCAAGGGTTTCTTCTTGATGATTGAAGGTTCGCAAATCGACTGGGGCGGTCATGCCAATGATTCTGACTACATCATTTCGGAGATGTTGGAGTTTGATGAGGCGATTGGTGAAGTTTTAGACTTTGCAGAAAAAGATGGCGAAACGCTCGTCATCATCACCGCCGACCACGAAACAGGCGGCTACGCCATCAACAAAGGCTCGAAGATGGGCGAAATCACCACGGGAACATTTACTTCGGATTATCATACGGCAGATTTAATTCCTGTTTTTGCCTATGGACCGGGTGCGGAAGCTTTCGCAGGGTTTTATGAAAATACGGCGATTTTTGATAAGATGATGGAGGCTTTTGGCTGGGAAGTGGAAGTACGGTAGGTGATAGAACACGGATTGAGCGGATTGGGCGGATTTTTTTTGGGAATGAAAACCAAAGAATCTGTGTAATCCGCTAAGGGAAGAGGAAGAAAATAATCTACCCCAAATGAAGAAGTTATTTTTTTTATATGTTTGGCTAAATTTGACGCGCATAGCCGAGCTACGTAAGTGAAAGAAATTAAATAAATTGTTCCAAAATGCGCCGTAATTTTTTCTTCTAAAGATTTCAAACGCTGCACATAGTTCTTACCTTTTTTACTCGGTCAGACACTATTTTATACGGTTTGGAATTCGGTTTTGCAGCCGCGCGGCTTCGATATTTTCCTACACAATGTCAAAACAACGACCTCTAAATCAAGAATTTATCGCTATCCGGACTTGGTAGTTGCTCCAGATACGGACGATGCAGATACGCATGTCGTGATGCAGCCTGTAGTGATTGCAGAGGTCATTTCAGATAGTACGGCAGGAACAGATAGAGGCGAAAAATTACGCGAATATTGCAATATCCCAACGCTACAATATTACCTGATTATTGAGCAAGACCAAGTCCTTGTGGAGACGTACACGCGACAAAATGACCAATGGATAGTCAGTTTCTTTGATGCTTCTAATGACCACATTCAATTGGAAAAATTGGACATTGATTTGTCATTAGAAGCAATTTATCACAACATAAAATTTTGAATTACGCCGTCAGACTGAAGACGTTAAAGTCTCAATGCAGCCCTGAAAATCTATTTAAACAAACCTTCCTCATCATCTCCTCTGACCTAAAATCCTACCTTCTTACTCGCGTAAAAACAATCTCTCCAGCCACTGCTTTCTCCAAAAATCTATCCTCAAAACCATTCACAATCCACATTTCGATACCGTTTTTCAGACAAATATCGGCGGCAATCAATTTGGAGCGAATACCGCCTGTACCGAGTCCGTTGTCGCTGTCTTTTTCGAGGTATTTGTAGGGGGCAACGTCCTTGATTTCGGGGATGATTTTTGCGTTCGGGTCTTGGTTTGGGTCGCGGTCGTACAAGCCATTGATGTCGGAGGCAATGATGAGCAAATCGACACTCAATAGTTCAGCCATGAGCGCAGAAAGTTTGTCGTTATCGCCAAATTGAATCTCGTCGGTGGCTACGGTGTCGTTTTCGTTGATGATGGGAATGTAGTCGTTTTCAAGCAAAACATTAATGGCATTAGTAATGTTTTGACGAGATTTTTCGTTATCAATATCGCGATAATTGACGAGACATTGAGCGGTTTTGAGGTTGAAATCATTGAAAATTTCCTGATAAATCTTGCTCAATACCGGCTGCCCAATCGCCGACAACGCTTGCTTGACGGCTATCGGCGTACCGCCCTGCAAGTCAATAAATTGTCGCGCCGTAGCTATTGCGCCCGATGATACGATGATAAATTTGTATTGCGATTTCAAAGCTAATATTTGCCGTGCGATGTCCTCTATTTTGCCACGTGAAAGCCGATTTGTACTACGTGTAAGGGTAGAAGTTCCTATTTTTAGAATGATTGTTTGCATTGTTCTATTTATTTGAGTGTATCACAAATCGGTAGCAATGTCAAAGTGACGAAATAAGTACATGAATTATTTTTATGTAAAAAAAGATACTCAAAACACTTTCCGTAAAAATAAAACGACAGTTCATTTGCAAGATTTTTGGGCAATACAGCTTTACTCAAAAAACCAATAGACTTTATTTAGGAATATTTTGTATGCATGGAACTTTTGTATTTTTTCGATAATCGAGCCTCATTTTGAGCCGCATACCCTACGGTACGGGGCGAAAAATAGGTGAAGAGTATCGGAAAAAGACAAAGTTAGCTGCATACAAAATTTTTCTAAATAAAGTCTAATGAAATATTTAGTATTTGTGCTTACTTACGGCTTACTTTATTTATGGCTTTACAGTCTCATTTAAAAGAGATTTTTACATCGAATGTTTCATCTATTTGACCATCCATTTTCGACACGCTCTATTTATTTCACGTTTTCTCGGCTTCATAAATCAAATTCCAAGCTCCACAACCTTGCCTTTATCCACCAACTTATCAAAAATAACTTTATCACTATCTGTTATTTTCAACCTCAATTTATTGTCTGCTCTATTGACATAAATATTAATAGGTTTTCCGAAGATATACAGGTTTTCAAGTTCGAGATAATCCCATTTTTGCGGTAGAGTAGGCGTTAATTTAATGCCAGAAAATCCATCAGGTTCTAAGCCTAATAAGCCCTCTATAAAAATCCTACAATACAAAGCACTTTCGGCGGAGAGGTGCTTCATATTATTTTCCGGATAGGCTTCAACGGGGTAAGGAACGTGATCGCTCAAGAGTCTTTTTTCAGAATATTTAGCAAGTCGATCCAATGCCAAATCCGTTGCGCCAACCTTAAAAGCACCTCTAAGTGCATAAAGCGTAGCCCGATCCCAAAACGTAGCTTTTTCAGTGGGTTCATCGGGATTATATTGCACTAAAATCCCGTTTTCTGTCCACAATTTTTCGAATAAAGCGGTCAATGTTGCATCTTTTCGTTGGGTAATGCCCATTGTCAAAGGTAAACATATCCAATGTCTAAGGTGTTGATTTTCTGCATAATACTTATAAGTTTCCAAGCCTTCCAAGTTTGCTCCAAAATAATTTTCTATGACATTTTCCATTATGGCTAATCGCCTTTCATACTTTTTCGCTTTGCGCAAAAAACCCAATTCGCGCGCCACTTGAATACCGTATTTCAAGCCACCATAATAAAGTGTTGAAGTAGAAAGATTGGCTGTTCCCGTTTCGATTCTGCCCTCCATTTCATCTGATTCGGAGCGTATTGCGCCGTATTCGTTGCGCTGTGCGTGGCAATATTCGAGCGACCATTCGATGAGTTCCCAAAGCTGCGCCGCCTGTTTTTCATCGCCCGAAAGTAAAGCATAACGCGCCGTACCGTAAGCAGCCATCGCTGCATCGCCTCTATCGAGATGTGTCATTGGAAAATTTCCATCCACCTCAAAAGCATACGGAATGTGCGTATCGGTAGTGGGGATGTTTTGTCGGAATTTTTCATACGCATTGAATGCAGCTTTATTGCCCGTTTCGTAGCCCAAATACGGAAAAAACGGACCACTGTATTCAATCTGGTCATTTGCCCAAATTCCGACATAATAATTGCCGCCGCCCGGAGAATGCACTAAGCCCATTGAAGAATTAAAAATGCTTTCGGCTGCCCTGATTTTAGAAAAATAGAAAAGCATATTTAGGTTTTCGTCTGGTGTTTTGAGTACCAGATTTTCTCCCATTGTACGAATATAATTTAATCTACCTTGTTTTTCTTTTTGATAATCAAAGGTTTCCGTACTTTCATCGTCCAAGGTGGCTGCATAGTACATAGCGAAGGTGTAAATGCTATCGGCTTCGATTGTTGTACTCGGAAGTGCCTCGCTGTATGCTTCAAAACCGTAATTGCCTTTATACCCTGTTTCTCCGAGCATTACTTTGCAATTAGTAATATCAATTGTGGTTTTTTCACCCCCAATATTGCGAATAGCCCATTCTTCTACGAGAAGTCGATTTTCTGTTGAAGGATAGATAGTTTTAGTAATTTGTAAATCGTTGACGGGCGTGAAATAGAAGCTAATCAAACCCTCAATTTTTACAGAATCCAATTGAGTGGGAACAATCACCAAATCATCGTGACTAATCGTGGGACTCATCTCATCCGTCATCATTTTCCTAAAATAAGCGCGGTATTTTTTCCAGTTGGGTTCATTCGATTTATTGAAAATTCTTAATTGTGGAAAGATAATATCTTTCGAGAGTGTCAAATTTTTACTCGTATCTATTTCATAATAAATAATGGCGGCAATATTTTTCCCTGCCAGTTCAATATTATCATTTAGTGGCAATCGTTCCTCATTCGTGAGGTCCAATACGATGCTTTCGCCGCTAATTTTCCAGTAATTTTCCTCATTTTGTGCCATGATGCTATTTTGAAATAAGCAGACGTAGCACATTGTAAATATTATATATTTCATATTTTAAAAATAAATTATAAACACAGTTTTGTCTCACTACTAAAGAACAAGTCAAAATCTGAATTTATTTTTGCGTCGTTCCTGATACTTATAGCATGTTTAAATTTTTACAAACTGAAAATCAATCCCGACAGCTATCAAGATGGTTTTGGCAAAGCATCAAAGAAGGCGTTTATCGAGATAAGCAACTGATTTTATGTGAGGTCAAGTTCACAAAGGATTAGTTTTCAGGCAGAAAAAATTTAAACATGCTCTTATGATTTATGAGTACAAATAGACATATTTGTACTATTTTCTCACATGCCCATTTCCATAAATAAACCACTTATTTGTCATCAACTGTTCCAAGCCGAGTGCGCCTCGGTGATGGAGTTTTTCGGTGCTGATGCCGAGCTCTGCGCCGAGGCCGAGTTGTCCGCCGTCGGCGAAGCGAGTGGAGGCATTATGAAAGACGTGGGCGGTATCGGTATCGTTCATAAATTGTTCGGCTATATCGTCATTTTTCGTCATAATAGTTGCTGAATGACCGCCGGAGTGCTGATTTATTAACCGGATAGCATCGGGCATAGAATTGACTTGTGCGAGTAGCATTTTTGGGGCTAAAAATTCTTCTTTCCAAACAGCTTCATTTTCAAATACGGGTAAATCCGTCAGTGCGGAAATTGCTGCATCTGCGAGTATTTCTACACCCTTTTCGCGCAGCGTTCCGATGATTTCCTTTAGATAGGCTTCTTTGAATGGTAAATAACTGTTAATCAAAACTTTATCGAGCGAATTACATGCACTAATTTTCTGTGTTTTTGCATTCACAATCACGTTCAATGTAGCCTCACAATCGGCATCGGTATGCACATATAAAAAGTTATTACCACGTCCACTGACGATAACCGGAACACGCGCATGTTCGCGCACAAACTCTATCAATCGTTCTCCACCGCGCGGCACGATTAAATCGGCAGGACAGTTCCGATTTTTCAAATATTCTTGCGTTTCACTACGATTAAAATTCAGATACGTAATCCAGTCCGTACTGACACCCATTTCTCGAAGAGCTTGATGCCAAATATTCACCAAAAACAAGTTCGATTTTCGGGCTTCCTTACCGCCTTTCAGCAAGATTTTGTTGCCTGCTTTAAATGCCAGTGAAGCCGCTTCAATCGTCACATCGGGGCGCGATTCGTAGATGATGAGGATATTGCCAAATGGTACTGATTTGTTCTCAATTTTCAGGCTATCCTCGCGCATGTGTGCGTATCGTATTGCGCCTACCGGGTCTGCACCTGCACGTACATCATGCAAAGATTTTATCATACCGTCCACTTTTTTATCGTTGACTTTCAGGCGGTCGCGCATAGATTGGTCATTGCCTGTATAGGCTTCAACTTCCTCACGATTGTGAGCGATAATTGCCTCGCGTTTGGCATCTAAAAGCTCTGCCATACGAGAGAGTACAGCGTTTTTTGTTTCGGTAGAAAGGCGTGTGGAATTTGCTGTTAGTTGCATAATTAATCGGCGTTTGTTCAGTCCGCAGTCTGCCGCTAGCACGCGAGTCATCTTACGTTAGAGCGGCGGACTGTAGACTGAAAGGCTGTGGACGGGTTCACCCATATTGCTTCATTACTTCCCGAATTAAATCGGAGAGGTCGTCACATTTTTTTACGAAAATATCGGCTTTTTCGGGCGTGATTTTCTTCAATTTGATACCGGAACGAATCATCGCAGCGAGGTCGCCAGAGTAGCCCTGCGATTGCAATAAGCTACGTCGCAATTTACCTTTATCTTCTTCATTTAAGCTGTATGCGAGCGATTTTGACAGCAATACGGCAGCACTGCAAATCTGATTCTCATAATCAATGTCGAATGAGATGCCGAAATGTGCGTACACCTCGTTGGCAAGGGTGCGTGCTAGTTGCCATGCGGTGGTATGTTCGGTAGTAGGCATATGCAAAGATAATTTTTAATAGCTAATGATTGACGGTTAAGTGAAAGAAATTAAATAACATGTGCCATAATGCGAAGTATTTTTTTTGTCTAAGGATTTTTTGAAAGCTGCACATAGCCTTAGCACAGCCTGTCCCAAACCCCGATTCGGGATAAGGATTTCAAAGGATTCTTAGGCGGAAAAAGACGAGTATAATGGCACATGTTATTTAATTTCTTTCACTAAGTAGTGAGACAAAAATATCCTTACTTTTTGACGGTTTCTTTTTCCGCTATTTTTCCCTACAAAAATCCTTACGTAGCGTAGGCTATGTGCGGTTTTTGTAAGAAAAAATATCGAAAAAATAACCACGTCAAAATTGTAAGCCTATTTTTGTCCCACTACTTAATGGTTAATTTTTAACGAGAACGTTTTATTTTTTAAAATTATAAATTTTAATTATGTGTTAGTTGGCTTGATAATTTTAATTTTGAAAAATGAAAATATGTTTGCGCTTAAAATGGGGGAATCTACCCCAAATTCAAACGTAATTTTTTTTTATATTGAATGAAAACCGGGCTACCCGTCTAAGGGATGAAAATAGGCTTAGAGAAGACGAAAAAAATAATCTACCCGTCTGAATTGTTCTTTTTCTTATATGTTTCACTAAATCTTCCTAAGTAGTAAGTCAATCTAATTATGATATGTTGCTTTGAGTGAAATTTTTTCGAGTACGAGGCGGAGGTTATTCAGCATAGCCGTAGCTACGCTGGATGTTCTCCAACAAAGTAATCGGACAAATTTCG
>Ga0209595_100394_pt1 | contig 15310 bp, 13 predicted proteins | sample Porto_4metaG_FD_187427 | JGI IMG/M metagenome (GOLD analysis project Ga0209595, IMG submission 187427) | Marine algal microbial communities from Porto, Portugal - Porto_4 metaG (SPAdes) (version 2) | ecosystem: Host-associated > Algae > Red algae > Unclassified | place: Portugal: Porto...
GCCGTGTATATCGTCATCGAACACCGCAATCACATGGGGATAATGACTCCAAAACCCATCGAAATCACCAATAGTTCACTGATGTATGACTTCAGTGTAGAAGATAGTTATAAAGTATCGACGAGTTTTGGTCAAAAACAGCTTCCGACAGGGGAGTGGGTGATGCTTGCGGGTGATTGCAATCAGTCTGATACATTTAGCTATGACATCAATGCTTATGACAAAGTCGATTGGGTAGAAGACAATGGAATTTTTGGTCATTACCTGCTTGCAGATTTTAACCTCGATGGAGATGTAAATCTCAAAGATAAAGCATTGTGGTCGGTAAACAACGGAAAACTCTCGGCTGTACCCAAATGATAAAATTTCAAATAAATTTTAAAATGTGACCAAAACTCCCTAATTTCGTTTTTTAAATATAAGAATTTTTATTTTTTAATAGTGTGTTTTTAGTGAATAGTTCAAAGGTCGTGCGAAAGAGCGCGACCTTTTTGTTTTTAAAATCCCAACGAATAACTTACCGAAGGCACAATTGGCAATAAACTGAAAGCCTTTAGTTGAGGTTCAAAATAATTTGCCCCATCTTCGTAAATATATTTATTGATCAATCGAGCATAATAGATATTTCTTCGATAATAAAGATTATAAATACCCATCGTCCATGTACGTTCTCTTTGACGTTTGGTGGCTTTGGTATGATTAAAAGCAATATCCGCACGATGATAGTCCGGTAGTCTGAAGTTATTTCTATCTACAAAAGCAGGGATGGACTGTTCGCCTGAAGGCGTATCGTAGGCAGCTACAGGCAGCGATATGGGATTGCCGGACCTATACACCCACGTACCGGAGACATCCCAATGTTTGCTCAAAATATAATTTGCCGTGACAGAGAAGCTGTGTCTGTTATCGTATTGGAAAGGATATTTTTCACCATTATTGATGCGTTCAAATTGGCGGGTATGCCACGAAAGGGTATAGGCTAAAATTCCAGTTAGTTTACCCTTGTTTTTTTGTGTTTGTAATTCGACACCGTAAGATGTCCCTTCTCCGTCTGTTTCGATGAGGTCTTGCCAATTTTGATCGGCATTTAGTTGTAAACTTACACCTTCCTTAAAATCAATAAGTTGTTTAGATTTTTTGTAATACCCCTCTATTGAAATATCGGTTGAGTACTGTGGGAGTGAACGTACTAAAGCCATTGAGTACTGCACCGCCTGTTGTGGTGTGATACGTTCTGTTGTCGGTACCCAAATATCATTCTGAAGTCCTGCACCTGTATTGGTAAGCAAGTGTAAATACTGTTGAGTGCTGCTATACGCTGCTTTAAGCGCATAATTTTTCGGAAAATTGAACAGCAAACTCAAACGTGGCTCAAAAGATGCATATATTTTTTCGTTAACCGTAAATGAGCTGTGTCGTAAGCCTATATTAGCTTTAAAATGTTTGGTTATACGCCATTCATCTTCTACAAAAATGGCAGTTTCAACGGCAGGGATGCTTTCTATATTTTCAAAAACGGCGATTTCGGATGTGTCTGTACTTGTGAGTTCATTAGTTTGTGGAGCAAATAAGTGGCGCGTAGCTTCTACACCAAATTTAATGTAATGATTGGGAGAGGGAATATAATCAAATGCACTTTTAAATGTGTAATCATTTAGTCCTGAGAGACTTTTAAACTCACTTCTGATTGGTATGGTTATTCGTTCCTCGGTAGAGGCTTTCAGTTGATAAGCAAATTTTGAATATATGAGCATGTTTTTCCAAAATAATTTTGGAGATAAAATGGTCGTGTTTCTGATTGTCGCTGTAGTATTTCCCCATACGAGCGCGAATTTACTTTCTTCGGATACCGAACTTTTATCTGCTCCTCTGTAGTTGTCTTTTCCGGTATAAAAACTAACAATTAACCGATTTTTATCACTGAATTTGTGGCTCAACTTTGTGTTGACATCATACATTGTGTAGCTGAAATACTGCTCTGCACTGCCACTTTTATACAGCAAATAAAGTGGAAAACTAATCACATCCAAGTAAGCTGACCTGCCCGAAAACATGAAACTTGTTTTATCTTTTTTTATAGGACCATCCAATGAAAAGCGAGAGGATGTAATACCGAGTCCGAAATTACCTCGTAATTTTTCCGTGTTGCCTTCACGAGTTGCAATGTCCAAAACAGAGGACAGTCTGCCTCCGTAACGTGCAGGAAAACCGCCTTTAGTCAATTCAATACTTTTTATGGCATCAGGATTAAAAACAGATAATAGTCCAAATAAGTGATTGGGATTATAAACAACTGCTTCATCTAATAAAATCAAATTTTGGTCGGGTGTACCGCCACGCACGTACAAGCCCGCTGCCCCTTCTCTACCGTTGCTTACGCCGGGGGTCATAGAAAGAGCTTTGAGGACATCGGGTTCCCCTGTGATGCTGGGAATTTTCTTGATTTGTGCGGGGGTGAGTTTTACACTACCGAGTTGTACACGCTCACTTGCAGGTTCATCATCTGAGGCAATAATAACGATTTCTTGTTGTTGATACACTTCTTCTAATAACCTGATATTCAGTGTAGTATCTCGACTCAAACTAATTTGCAAGTCCCTACTTTCAAAACCAATGTAAGCAATTTTTAATTGCCTAGTACCTGACGGGAGAGCAAGACTGAAAAAGCCATATTGATTAGTCGTTGTTCCTGTGAGTGTAGTGGTTTCATATACTGTTGCACCTATAAGAGCTTCGCCGTTTTCATCGTTGATATAACCGCTTATAGTGTTTTTTTGTGCACGCACACTAATTGAAAAAAAACAAAGGAGTATTACGAATATTATGTGTTTTAGATTCATGGAAAATTTTAAAATTCGATATACATTTCAGCACAACTGTAAGTACCAAAATAACCATAGCCGTTTTCGACTACTTGTGGAAGATAGACGGGGTCGATGAAAATATCTGTATCCTGTTCATTGGTGTACAAATCAACATCTGCTAACTTATTATGAAAGTCGGGCGCATTTTCAGGAATATGGCACAAAGACACTGTTATAGCCTGAGGTAAACTTCCCGAATAACGCTCAGAGAAAGAAATAGAAAATGGATGATTAAAACAAGAATAATCTACTCCACGATAACCATTGAAGTCAAATATATACCCAAATAAACCATCTTGAGAGCAGGCAAGTGTATGATTAGACCAATAGTTAAAAACATTAAAAGGTTTATCTTCGATTTTATCTGCTATATATGCTTGTTCTGATGATACTTGTATATTTAGATCAACGTAATACTTTTTTGTTGAATAAATACTGTCAATTTCGATATTAAAATCGTGAGATAAAATATCAGGCCGGTTAGGAATAGTATCTTTGGGAGTTGTCAAAGTAGGATAATCATTATGTAAAACTTGAATTTGATAAGTCCTACCATCAATCGGTATTATCTCTGCCTCTGAACGATAAGTCCCTGACTCTATGTGTTTTAAAGTATCAACAAGTACATCGTTTTCGTAGAGCAAAACCCTAGCATCCGGTACTTTTCTGTCTTGAATATTGTCAAGTGGAGAAGTTGTACGACTGACATTAATCTCCACGACTTCATCCGTTTTTAAATACGCCCAAATGACGAGTTTCTTATCAAAATCCGTTAAATCAAAATCTGTTTTTGGAGTGCAGGTCATACTTAACAATGCAAGTAGTACCCAAACTGTATTTTTATTTTTCATCATAATCACGATAAAAAGTTTCACCACTGACTAGCGGTGAAACTTTTTGATTTACAATTAGTCACATGTATTATCTACGTAGATAGATTTAGGAGATGTAACAAAAGTACTGGTTGCTAAGACATTATATTCCATCGAATGAAAATGGTAAACAGTTTGAGGGAAGGTACTTCTTATCATATCTTTGGATTTATTAACATCACATTCGTATGAAACACTACTTATGTAGTCAATACCTCTAAAATCAGGGAATCCTTCCGTAGTTACTGCTACGTTATATTGATAAGCATAATTTACATTAGTACGATAACATCTCCAAAATGCATTAAACTTCTTTTTTCTTTGATGTCTATGTCTTGTTTCAATTTCATACCAAACCCAATAAAGTACGCCATGTTCAGCACTCGACGTAACCTGGGAGTGATTTCGTATTTTATATTCTGTACTTAACCTGTACTTCGGGTTATTACCTGCCTGTTTACTGGCATTCCTACTGGTAGGGCAGTTACTCTTAGCTACCAAATTTACAATAGTCTCCTGAATATAGATACCATTTTTATGATCTTCTTTAAGATTATCTAAAGCTGTAGCCAGCTTGTTTATATCACCATCAAGAATATTAATCATCTTGTCCTCTGTGTACTTTGTCAAACCATCACCAATTCTCACAATTCCGTTCTTATTTAATAGAGTGCTCATGTGGTATGAACTATAAAGGGGATATATCTCATCTTCAGTAAACTTGACCACGTTTTTATATTTATTCTCAATAGATTTCACTTTTTCAAATTCAGTGATAAGTTCTAATTCATCAAGTGCCATGTCGTACAACTTACGAGAAGAAGTAAAACCAATTCCTTCTTCCCAAAGGTCAAGTTGGTCTCTATCAAGTGTTCTTACGTAATCTAATGTATTAACATAATCCTCAAATGAATCGAAGACCAAAGTATTATCTTCGACTCTAAGATTTGTAGTGCTGGATTCAGTTTGTTCAACTGTATCTATAAGGTTTTCAGAGGTATCGGATTTATTACAAGAAGTCAAATAAATCCCAAGTGTGCCCAAAATAAGGGCGAATAGCATGATTTTTGCTAAATTTGTCATAATTTTTGTTTTATAACATTAATTAATAAAGTGAATGCAGTCCTTTCAGCCGACTGCGACTGCTTTTACCGCCGTGTCTTTCTCCTATCCGAGAAGGCACGGTATTTTTTTATGGGTATTTCTTGTGTATGCGAATATGTGAGGTGACATACGGGCATACGAGTTTCTTTCCATAAAGTATTATGGTTGATGTGTTAAAAAATAAATATACAAATTCTTTTGGCATGGCGTATCGTTTGCCATACTTGTGTGGTATCGGAATATTAGTGTTTGATAGTAGCTTCATTTCGTCCATCATCGTTTTAATCTTAGAACGGATTAGAACGGATTAGAACGGATTAGAACGGATTAGAACGGATTAGAACGGATTAGAACGGATTAGAACGGATTATTAATTAGTGTTTTATTAATGTGGTATAAAGATAAGTGTTTTTATTTGATGTATAAAAATGTTTTTGAGATTTTTTTATGTTAAAGTTTTTTCAGAGAAATAAAAAAAGGTCGTACAAAACTGCACGACCTCATTGTTGTATTGTTAAATTTCACAAAATCACTCCAATACCTCATCAATCAAGGCAATCCGAAATTCCTCAAATACATCCCGAATCGGTGTATCTGAATTAGTGCCATAATTCACTAAATAAACCAGCGTAATATCTTGATTTGGAAAATAATAAGCATCCGAACTATACGCCAAATCTCTCCCACGATGCCCATAAGCGAACTCATCGGGCGCACGCTCCAATAAGTCCTTCATAACCGTAATGCCGATAGAGCGATTTTTCTCCTCTTCCATACCTACGAATGTCAACATCTCATCTAAGGTAGCAGGTTGAAGCAGCGTTTGATGTTTTAGCAAGGCTTCTGTAAACACCTGCATATCGTACACATCCGAGTACAGACCACCGTAGCCGTTACCACTGCCCGTGCTGTATTCCGAGAGATTAAGCACCGTACCATTATTGTACAAATCCAAGTAGCCTTGTGCGGTATTATCGGGTAGCTCATCATGCCAATGATAATAAGTATTGGTCAATTGTAGCGGGTCGATGATGTATTGTTTGAGTAGGTCTTCGTGTGGTCTTCCTGTTGCGGATTCCATGACCATCGCTGCCAATAAGAGGTTAGTATTGGAATATTTTACATCTGTTCCGACTGGGAACAGCGCATCCTTATTATAGGTAAATTCCAGCAATTTCTCCGGCTCCCAAAATCGCGCGGGATTATTCAATACTTGTAAATAAAACGAATTGACGGTAATCAAATCCATGATGCCTGTGGTATGATTGAGACATTGACGAATCGTAGATTGCTCGGCATTTTCGACCTTACCGATTACATTCGACGACAACCATTTCGTCAAAGGGTCGTCCAATTCAAAAGCTCCTTCTTCCACCAATCGCATCGCCAATGCGCCGATATACATCTTGGTCACACTCGCCATTTTGGAGATGTGGCAAGGCAGCATTTCAATGTCTTTATCCATATCCGCATAGCCCGAACTGACCGTAAATGCTCCCGAACCGTCATTGACCAATACGGAAATACCGGGCAATCCTTTTGACGTATATTCGTCTAATAATATTTGAAAATCTGCCAAACGCGGATGTATCGCGCTGCTATCCGCAGCAGGTATTTGACAGGCTTGCGTGGGTTCTATCGTCAAATCTTTACATCCGATAGAAATACAAATAATTGATAATGAGATTAATATGATTAAATTTTTCATTTTTTATATTTTAACGTAACACAGACATTCCTGTCTGCGCTTACATTCGACCACAGACAAGAATGTCTGTGTTACGATTCAAAAATCAAAAACCACCCCAAGATGTAGGGCAGTATTCGGCAATATCGTCACATATTCACGTACAAATGGCATCTGCATAAATAAGCGACAATCCAGAAAAACACGCAAATCTTTCCGACCTCCAATACCATATCCACCACCGATAGCAATCGTAGGCATAAATTGACCGCGTGAGACACGCTTGGATTCGTAGCCATCTGTGCCGAGTACGAAAGTCTGTACGGCGGGAATACTGTGGAGGTAGCCCGGACCAATTTTGGCATTTAAATGAATGCCGTTTTGCCACCAAAAGCGATAGCCAAATTCGCTATACAATTGGATACCATGCTGTGCATGACGATGAAAAAAGTAGCCTAATTGTGCGGTTTGAAAGATTTCGTGGCGGTCATTGTCATTGTAGCGATATTCTGCGCCCAATGTAAATCCGGGATGTATCGGCGTACTGATGATTTTGCCGGGAAGCAATGAACCGGTATTGAATATCGTTGCTCCAAATACCCATTTATCGCTTTGTTGGGCATGGGAAAATACGATAACTGCAAATAACAGCAATGCAGAGAAAATTATTTTTTTCATATACTTTGGTTGAAATGGTATGTGCATATACTTTTTAAAAAGAGTATAAGGCAATGAATTCGACTCTCCTGTAACAATACATTCAAGAGAATATTCTGATTTGAGATTCAAATACGAGTATATTATTACATAATATGGTAGAGTTTTTTAAGAGATGCGGTTATCGGTTTCCAATTTAAGTACAAATTTCCATTTTGTCAAATTACACAGTAAAAAGTATTTGTAAGTTATTGTATGAGTGGTCGGAAGGTATGATATAAGACTGCGAATTGACGGAGATGTTTAGAAAACTGTCTTCAAGAAGTAGATTATTTTCTTCCACTTCCTTTATCTCTCAAATACCCAATGTTCTGATAAAAGTCCGATGACAAAATGCGTTCCATTAGTTCATCTTCAAATTCTATTTTAGGTATCATTTCGATGAGTGTTTGTTTTAATGCAGGGAGGTAATTGATGACAATATCGTAGGAGATATTCGGGTCAATGCTACGGTAATCGTGTGCAATACGATTGCGTAAGCCGATAATCAAGTGCCAAGGGATTTCAGGATGTTCGGCTTCCAAGCCTTCATCAATTTTTCTGACTTCTTCACCAATCAACAATAGTAATGTTTGGCAAGCATTGAAAGGCATTTGGTGGTTTTTAGTAAAAAAATCGTCTGCATCTTTGATATCCTGCGTGTAGAGGAATATCTTTTCAATTGCCTCCAACATCGTGAGTACATAAGTGAGATTTTGCTTCCTATACATAAATCACAGATTTCTCCATTTCACTCTCAATAATCGGATTCATATATTTTCGATTGACCAAATCTACTTCATCAACCTGCAATACATCTTTCACAAATGCCTCTAAATCATAAACTTCCTTTAGTCCGAGTCGCTTGCCTTCCAACAATTCATAGACCAAATCCACATCGCTGTCGGGATGCGCTTGGTCATTTGCATAGCTGCCAAATAAACCAATGTCCGTAATGTGGAATTGTTCCGCAAATACCGATTTATGTGCTTGCAATGTTTGTATGATGTTGGTTTTTGTCATTGCTGATGTATTTTTTGTGAAGTTACGGATTTTTATGTAGAAGGTCAACCTCAATACGCTCCTGTCAACCTTTTTGGGTTAGAAACGTTGACATTCTACTCAAATTTAAATCTTAAATCGTAGTGTGATTTAAGCTTTTTCGTGTCATTATATTTTACAATACTTTAAATTATTTTCACTCATGAAAAAAATACTGTTTTTATTCATTATTGCGACGCTTATACTCTCCTCTTGTAAAAAAGGCGATTCTATCGGCGAATTGGATCTTACCTTTACGACCAAAACTCAAGATGGCAATCTTGTCCTTTTTGAAGATTTTAATCTTGCAGATGGTACACTTTTAAATCTCAATAAATTACAATTTTTTATTTCTGATATACGTTTAATTGATGGAAATTCGGAAACGAAAATTGCTGACATTGATTTGGTCTCTTTCAAATCACACGATAATGCCGCAGCCGCTCAAGCGGGTGAGACGCTCACATTCGGTGAGATACCGACGGGCAGCTATACTGGTATTAAATTCGGGTTGGGTGTCAGCTCCGATTTGAATGGAGAAACGCCGGATTACTACGCGGGTGTTGAGGGCAGAGCCGTTCTCGCTGATGCAGGTAATCATTGGGTAAACTGGGAAAGCTACATCCACACGAAAGTGGAAGGTTTCTTTGATGCCAATGGCAACGGAACAGCCGGAGGCGGAGACGCTGACGAATCCATTACCTATCACACAGGCATGGATATGTTGTATCGTGAAAAGACCATCAATATGGACATCAGTATCGGCGAAGACGGTACTTTTCGATTGCCTTTGACCTTGGATATTGATAAAATATTCGACTCTGCTTCAAGTCTTGATCTGCCTAATGAGCCTGTTGCACATAGCAATCCCAATAATGCAGCTTTTATGACAACTACGATTAAAATAGCTGACAATCTCGTAGAAGCTATTAGTAAATAAGATGTTCTCCGTTCTTTGTCCTTCGTTCTGTTTTTTAGCGAAGAACAAGGAACGGAAAACCTCACTAATGATAATTTTTACATGCAAAAACATTTAATAATCATAGTGTTAATGGTTTTTTTGTGTGCCTGTTGTAATGACGATGCAATGCCGGATGATGAAACAGGAGGAGGTCTTATTGCTAAAGACCTTACATATATTCCATACAATCCTACGGATTATATTTTTCCTACGCCGGAACGCTTCCCCGACCCCATCTTGCCACCTGACAATCCGCTTACGCACGAAGGTATTGAGTTGGGCAGACGTTTATTTTATGATCCGATTCTTTCGGCGGATAGCACGATGTCTTGTGCGTCTTGTCATAGTCCTTCAAAGAGTTTTGCTGATAATGAGGTACTTCCGGTTGGTATAGATGGTATAGAAGGGCGACGAAATACGATGGCACTGATCAATTTGGCTTTTATTCCAAATAATAAATTTAATTGGGATGGCAAATCTCCCACTCTGGAAGGACAAGCTATAGAACCCGTCGAAAATCCGGTTGAATTGCATGAAGATTGGGGCAATGTGGAAGACAAATTACGTCGTCACAATACTTACCCTGAATACTTCCGTAAAGCATTCGGGATTGATGATACCGATGACATTACGCGCGAACTCGCTACGCAGGCTATCGCTCAATTTGAATTGACATTGGTGAGTTCGGATTCGTATTATGATAGGGCAGTGGTACGTGTGGAACCGGGTGTGTTTTTTGAAGAAGACCAAAGGCGTGGTATGAAATTATTTATGGATGAAGGCGCGACAGGACTGAAAGACGCGCAATGTTGGCACTGCCACAGTTCGGGGCAACGAAGAACACTTTTTACGAATGGCGGTTTTTTTAATAATGGTCTGGATTCCGTCGGTAATTTGACCGAGTTTACGGATTTGGGACATGGTGCTGTCACAGGAAATTTAGGAGATAATGGCAAATTTAAATCGCCTTCACTTCGCAATGTTGCGCTTACCGCACCATACATGCACGACGGGCGATTCGCTACGCTCGAAGAAGTCCTTAACCATTATGCCGATGGTGGACATCCTGCACCCAATGTTGATGCTTTTGTTCCCATCATTGATTTGAATGAACAGGAAAAAGCGGATATTATCGCTTTTTTACATGCACTCACAGATACAACATTCACCAAAAATCCCGCTTATCAAAATCCGTTTTGAGAGAAGGGGGGAGAGTTTATACAGTTTACTGAGTTTATAAAGTGATTAGTTCTTAAGAAGGGTTTTGCCTACGGCAAAACCGACACACTTTATAAACTCAGTAAACTGTATAAACTTTCTACACCAACCCCTGTAATGTTTCCGTTGGAATTTTCCGATTTACTTTTTTGACCATGCCTTGTAGTACTTTGCCTGTTCCACCTACTTCAATGAATTGACTTGCACCTGCTGCAAGCATATTTTGAATAGTCTGAGTCCAACGAACGGGTGCGGTCAATTGCTCAATCAGATTTTGGCGGATGCGCTCCGGTTCGGTTTCTGCCTGGGCGGTTACATTTTGATAAATAGGACATTGGGGGGATTTGAAATCAGTGGCTTCGATAGCTTTTTGCAATTCTTCACGCGCCGGCTCCATCAGTGGAGAATGAAATGCCCCGCCTACAGGCAAGACCAAAGCACGTCGCGCACCTGCTTCTTTCATTTTTTCAACGGCATGTTCGATGCCATTAATAGTTCCTGAAATGACCAATTGTCCCGGACAATTATAATTTGCAGGCACGACTATATCGGCAATATCGTCACATATTTTTTCGACCGTTTCATCATCCAAACCGAGTATAGCTGCCATCGTACTTTCCTGTGCTTCACAGGCTTTTTGCATAGCGAGTGCGCGTTGGTGTACAAGGCGCAATCCGTCCTCAAAACTCAATGCTCCGGCAGCCGTCAATGCCGAAAATTCGCCGAGCGAATGTCCTGCCACCATATCCGGTGCAAAGTCTGCTTCCCGCAAACGAGCGGTGATGACCGAGTGTAAAAATATAGCAGGTTGCGTGATTTTTGTTTGTTTCAAATCCTCGGCAGTACCCGCAAACATTACATCTGTAATGCAAAAACCAAGTATGTTATTTGCCTGTTCAAATAAATCACTCGCCAAGTCTGAATTTTCGTACAAATCCATGCCCATGCCCGTGAATTGCGCCCCTTGTCCGGGGAAAAGATATGCCTTCATGCTAATGTATTAGTGTTTTGAATGGAGCAAATGTAAGCATTTTAGAGATTACAGCTATGAGGTTGTATTTCTTTTTTTGATTATTGGCAAGAAACGATTTTTGATTGAACTTTGGAATTTCAATTTTCATTTTGGCTTTCATTGACAATAAAAACAGACCTCAAATAATCGTAGAAATTCCGTCTGATACGCGGTCGTATTTCACATTAGCACCTGTAATGATGGAAGAAATCACATCGCCCATTTGCGAACAAGTGTAGGTAATACTTGGCTGCAAATCGGGTGTGCCGACCCCCTTTTCCAAGCAAGAACTAACGGCTTGGTCAATTGAGGCAGCTTCCTCAAAAAGTCCGAAAGATTTGAGCATTAAGACGACAGAATGGATCGTCGCTATCGGGTTGGCAATGTCTTTTCCAGCAGCTTGAGGATAGGAGCCATGTATGGGTTCAAACAGCGATGTTTTGATACCTTGCGACGACGATGGCAACATGCCCAATGATCCGACCAATACGCTTGATTCGTCCGATATAATATCGCCAAACATATTGCTGGTTAGTATAACATCGAATTGTTTGGGATGTATAACGAGCTGCATAGCAGCGTTATCTACAAACATAAAGTCCAATTCGACCTTCGGGTATTGCTTGGCAAATTCGGTAACGACTCTACGCCACAGGCGCGAGGTTTCGAGTACATTTGCCTTGTCAATAAGGGTGACTTTTTTGCGACGACGCATGGCGGCTTCAAAGGCAGATTTGGCGATACGTTCTATCTCATCGACCGAATAAGAGCAAGTATCGAAGGCGGTTTGTCCATCTTTGCTTGTGCCTTTTTTTCCGAAATATATCCCACCAGTCAGTTCCCTGTAAATGACCATATCCACACCTTTTATGTTCTCTTCTTTTAAAGGTGAAAGATGTAGTAATTTTGCATAAGTTTTGACCGGACGAATATTGCAATACAAGCCCAATTTTCGACGCAAACGCAACAAACCTTGTTCGGGTCTGACCTTCAAATCAGGGTTATTATCAAACTTAGGGTCACCGATAGCACCCAATAAAACTGCATCGGCATCAAGGCAGGCTTCGACAGTGGCTTTGGGTAGTGGATTGCCAGTTTTTTTAATGGCTATCGCACCGATATTTGCATGAATATATTTAAAATTATGCTCATACCTTTCGGCTATGGCATCCAAGACTTTAAGTCCTTGTTCTACGACTTCCGGTCCTATGCCGTCACCGGATAATACAGCTATTTTCTTTTTCATTTGATTGCTGGAAGTTTAAACTAATTAACTCATTAGCTGATTTACCAATCAACTAAAATATCACTTGATTTTGTTCAAATTGTTCGATTTCTTCTTTCAAAGTTAGCAAATAATCAATATCGTCATAGCCATTTAGCAAACAAGTTTTTTTGTAGGTATCAATTTCAAAGTTTTCCACCTCACTAGTAGGCACTATCATAATTTCTTGTGCGTCAAGGTTTATGCGAATTTGTGCTTGCGGGTTTTTCTCAATTTCTATAAAAATTTTATGTAAAAATTCGTCAGAAACCCTGACAGGCAGCAGACCATTGTTCAAGGCATTGCTTTTAAAAATATCCGCAAAAAAACTGGACACTACGGCACGAAAACCATAGTCGTGAATTGCCCAAACCGCATGTTCGCGACTCGACCCACAACCAAAATTTTTACCAGCCACCAAAATGTCGCCTTGATAGGTCGGATTATTGAGAATAAAATCGCGTTTAGGATTGCGGTCTCCATCATATCGCCAATCGCAAAACAGATTTTCGCCAAAGCCTTCTCGCGTCGTAGCTTTCAAAAAACGAGCTGGAATGATTTGGTCGGTATCCACATTTTCAATAGGCAATGGAACGGCAGAAGAAGTAAGTGTAGTGAATTTTTCCATGATATATTTTAGTTTGAACCACGAAGCACACTAAGATCACGAAGGTCGAATTAACGCAGAGGACACAAGGCAATTTTATAAAAACTAATTATGAATACTTTATAATCTTCGTTTACTTTTGCGTTGATTCGACTTTCGTGTCCTTAGTGCGCTTCGTGGTTCAAAAACATTTAAATTAAAGTTCGGACATCTACGATTTTTCCGGCTACGGCGGTGGCGGCGGCGGTCAGCGGGCTTGCCAAAATGGTTCTTGCGCCTTGTCCTTGTCTGCCTTCAAAATTGCGATTGGAGGTCGAAACGCAATATTCTCCGGCGGGAATTTTGTCTTCATTCATGCCTAAGCAAGCCGAGCAGCCGGGTTCGCGTAGTTCAAATCCGGCTTCGAGCAATATCTTGTCGAGTCCTTCGCGTTTGGCTTGTTCTTCGACTTGCTTGGAGCCGGGAACGACCATCGCATTAACATGGTTTGCCTTATGTTTTCCTTTTACAAAATTGGCGACCAATCGCAAATCTTCTATCCGCGAATTGGTACAACTACCGATAAAAACGTAATTGACCGATTTGCCAATCAAATTTTCTCCAGCTTCTAAATCCATGTAATTCAATGACTTCTGTAAGGATTTTGCGTTTTCTGCCTCCTCTAATGTCGGTACATTTTCGGAAATACGAATCCCCATACCCGGATTTGTACCATACGTAAGCATCGGTTCGATGTCTTCCGCTTTGAAGTGATATTCTTTATCAAAAACAGCATCGTCATCACTTTTCAGCGTTTGCCAATGTGCTATGGCTTCGTCGTATTTTTCGCCTTCTGGCGCAAATTTTCTACCTTTTATATAGTCAAAAGTCGTCTCGTCGGGTGCAATGATGCCACCGCGTGCGCCCATTTCAATACTCATATTACAAATCGTCATACGTGCCTCCATCGAGAGCGCACGAATGGCACTTCCGGCATATTCCACGAAGTAACCTGTACCACCGCTTGTCGTCAATTTTGCAATAATATATAAAATAATATCTTTCGACAATACGCCATTTTGCAAGTCACCGTCCACTGTAATCCGCATGGTTTTTGGCTTGCTTTGAATGAGACATTGCGTTGCCATCACTTGCTCAATCTGACTTGTACCGATGCCAAAAGCCACGCAGCCAAAGGCACCATGCGTAGAGGTATGACTGTCGCCACAAACGATGGTCATGCCCGGCTTGGTGATACCCAATTCAGGACCAATCACATGGACAATACCTTGATAGGCATGACCCAAACCATAGAGTTCGATGCCTTGTTCAGCGCAATTTTTGATGAGGGTATCGACTTGGTGACGGGAGAGTTTTTCGGTAATCGGAAGGTGCTGATTTTTGGTGGGTACATTATGGTCGGCAGTAGCGACTATTTTTTCCTTTCGGAATAATGGCAAACCGCGTTGCGCCAAACCTGCGAAGGCTTGCGGACTCGTCACTTCATGTATAAAATGACGGTCAATGTACAAGATTTGAGCGCCACTTTCTAAGGTCTTAACGATGTGGGCATCCCATATTTTATCGAATAATGTCATCTTCGTACAGGCGACTTTAGCCGCCATGTTTTTTTTTGTGAAAAATTAAAAATAAGTAATTTATAAGTAAAACTGGCGACTGAAAGTCGCCGTTACGTTACGCTCTAACTGCCACTAATTTATTGGATAATAAAACCTCTAAATCTACTTCGTTCACTTCTTTTTTTCTATCCGCCAATTTAAGAAAATCTACATATACCAAATCGAGTTGGTCTTTCGTCAAATCGTAACCGACTGCCTTTGCGCGATACGCCAAAGCCGCCCGTCCGCTACGTGCGGTGAGGATGATAGCTGATTGGTCAACACCCACATCCGCAGGGTCAATGATTTCGTAAGTTTCCCGTTTTTTAATCACGCCATCTTGATGAATGCCCGATGAATGTGCGAAGGCATTTGCCCCGACAATC
>Ga0209595_100395_pt1 | contig 15268 bp, 4 predicted proteins | sample Porto_4metaG_FD_187427 | JGI IMG/M metagenome (GOLD analysis project Ga0209595, IMG submission 187427) | Marine algal microbial communities from Porto, Portugal - Porto_4 metaG (SPAdes) (version 2) | ecosystem: Host-associated > Algae > Red algae > Unclassified | place: Portugal: Porto | collected...
GTCATAAAGACCGCGGCCATAAACAGCGTGAGCCGTGTTATCGCTGGTTAAGCTGTCTGCTTCGTATTCTGTATACTTACCAGCATAACGTCCAGACAACGTTAAAGGACGCGTAGGATGGTAATTACCATTCCATGACCAAACCATAGTGTCTTTTTGATAGGCGTCATCGCCAGTATTATTATCATCTAAACGATATTCAAATTTTGCAAGCATATCTAACTGATTGCTATCGTAGTCACGATACGCAGCACCTAGCTGAAAACGATTGATAGTGCGATCACCATCACTATAGTCAGTGCGTGAGTAGATGTCTTTGGCTAAGAAGGTAACCTCATCAGTATAGCGATAGGCGATACCAGCACTACCAAGTAGCGTATCACTTGTTTCACCCCAACGTTTTTCAAAACGTCCCGATGCCTTATAGTTCTCTTTGGCAAGATATTCAACACCGATACCTGCCGCTGTTGCAGTGTTGCTTTCTTCACCTTCCAGAGACTCGACACGCTCAAATAAAGTGTTTAAGGTTAGACCTTCTTGAACATACCACTTGTTTTTTAGACCAATGGCTGCTTCTGCTTCGCGTGCACTGATGGCATCGCGCATGCGGTATTCGCTATAAACCTTACCATCTTTCATGTAAGTGGCATCAAAACCAACAGTGGTACGTTGACGCTCATCTGTATCATCAAGACCATAAGTACCAGATAGGCTATTAATCAAATCATGACGTGCGTATAGTCGACCTAGATTTCCGAGCGGTGTCTCACCACCGATAGAAGTTGCATTACGTGAGCTGTTTTCGATATCTTGCTCATACTCTGCAAATACCAAGCTATTATTCAACTTAGGTAGACGAGAGGTAATACGAGCACGAACAGTCGTACCTTCAATATCCTCTTCAGCGTTACTAACGCTGCTCAACGCTGACTGATTGATAATGTCATCATTAAACAGAGTGTCGTCTGTAATATCTACAACGTCTGTCGCTGCTTGAGTATTACGTGAGGCAGCAGTCGCGTCTTGTTTGTAATAACGAACCCCAATTTCACCAACGATGTTTTCACTTAAACGATGCTCAACGCTTGCTTGCACGCCTTCGTGGCTAGCGTCAGTAGTATGCTCTTCTGTGCGTATGCCTTCTAACTTAAGAGCAGTCTGCTTATCATTTAGAGTATGAGTAACCTCTACACCAGATTCAGTACGTCCAGCAGTAAGCGGTGATGCACCAGTGACAAAACCTTCATCAGCATCATTATAATAAGCTTTGGCAAGCGTATTTTTCTTATTATCAAAATCAAGCTCAATACGTAGTGCGTTACCTTCAACATCACTATCAGTCAATTCTGTCGCGTTGATTTGATTACTTGACTGAAAATTTGGGTTTTCAGCTTTGTTCATCGCATATTCAGCGACTAGCTTTAACTTATCATTGAATTTAACAACACTATTAACACTAGCCAACTCTTCTTTGTTCAGTGGGTCATCGCTATTCACATAGCTACCACCGATGGCGACTTTATCCGTCAGTTGCTGCTTCGCGGCAATACCACCGACGAAGTAATCTTCACCACCTTCATCAACTTCTACAGTGACACGGATATAGATAGGATTGCCTTCGATGTCTTGACTAGCAATCGGTGCCGTCAAGAATAGGCTGCGGCTGATAGGGTCAATCTCATAATCAGCAAAGCGAGTAAGCGTCTCACGATTGATAATAAGCCCAGGGTTGTTGGCGTCACGAGTAATAACTTCAACTGTTTCAGAGTTTTCTAATACCGCATCGAAGTTCTCAGCCAATGGATATGGGCCTGAAATGCCTAAACCGCGAGTCTCATTTACACGTTGGCTAGTACTGGTTTCTGCTAAAAAGGCAGTAACACGAGTATTGCTATCTTCAAATTGAGCTTTTAGACCAGTTAATGTGCGGTTGTATTGACCAAGCTTGATGCCCTCGTCGTCATCAATCTGAGTTTTCAAATCACCATACATAGCGAACGAACGACCTTTATCAAGGCGCACGTAAAGCTTGCTAGTAGACTGCGCATCGAAGCCTTTGGCTGATGAATCGCCATAGACAGGATAGTATTCGCCCGGCTCGATATCACGGAACAAACGCTCGCCTTTTTTATCACTATCATATGCAAGCGTTAGTAGATAGTCGCCACGTACTTTTCCTTTTAGGAACATCGCGGCACGACCAGAAGCTGTATAGTCATCATTACCAGCAAAGTCATTTAGCTCTTGCTCAAATGCACCTTGAGCATCGGTAATGCTACTGCCGTCAAAGTCTTTTAGTGAAATAGCGCCTTCTACAATACCAACAGCAAGTAGTGGACGTAGTTGAGCAGTAAACTGTAACGGAATGATTTGTTTGCTGCTACCAGTGTCAATGACTAGCTCGCCCTTACCTGGTACGCTAGGTGCAGTTACGGGTATTAACAGCTCACCACCAGATACGATTACTTGAGTACCAGATTGGTCTTTACTGCCATCTTTTAGATTAACTCGGCCGATATTTGTATCGATAGTAATCGGAGTTGATGCAATATATGGACGACCATCACGATCTTTTAGGCTAATAACCACTTGATATTGACTAATACCATCTGCTGGTACTAGATTTTCCTGAGTTCGATAGTCGATAGCTTGTAGGCTATCAGGGGTTAATACCTTGATTGTCTGCTCAGAGATGACCTGACCATTTATATCAGTCGCGACACCGCGTAAGGTGTTCTTGCCACGCTGTAAATCAACAGCATAGTAATCGAAAGCTACAACACTCTGCTTTTTCTGCTCAGCAGTTTTACCGATCTTCTGTTCTGATACTGGCTTGCCATTGGCATATAGTGTGAACACAGATCCAAGTGGTGCCTGAACCTGTACCATTTGTTTATAAGTGCTAAGCTGCTGACCTTCGTTTAGGTTAATGAATGCAACATCATTACTCGCCACTTCTTTTAAGTATTCTTCGAGCTCTTTCTCTACTGGCGGCGCAATAGTGGTGACAGACATATTAACATGGCTATCTGCTGGATTGACCATGTCGTTGACGATAGCTGAATCACAGCTATTACCAAGGTCTAAGTCACCATTGATGTTACAGCCACTAGCATCTACATTGTCAGTGTTGTCGGTATCATAGTCTGGCTCTAGTGTTAGCTCAGTCTTGATAGCTTGCTCAAGGGTATCGTTCTTAGCACCTACTGACTTGCTACGAGCAATTAGCTCAGCGTTTAAGCGCTCAGTGCTATCTGCCATACCACCAACGATTGCAAAATCCGCACGATGCAATTCGCCGTATTTCAAATCAACAAAACGGCTACCGGCGTCACCAGCATTGCGATTGCTTTGGGTAACCAGTTCAGTTTCTCTAGGAATAGTAGTACGATCGACTTTTAGTACGTGTGTTTTAGCACTGATACCGTAGAAGTTATATTTACCTTCAGGATCAGTCACGATGAAGTTGCCGTTCTCCATGTAGATACGTACACCAGCGACACCAAGCTCACCGTCTTCTTTCTGTTGAATACCATCGCGGTTGATATCATGATAGACCTTACCGACGATAATACCATCAGTATTCATCACGCCGCGCTCAACATCAATCTTCCACTGTGCTTCTCTTGAGCCTACGCTTTGACCTTGGTCATTTCTAGCAACTGCGGTGGCGCGGTTAATACCATCGCCGCCTAGCGATGACGCACCGATAAGCACACGATAAGTAACTTTTTTACTTTCGCCCACTGCCATGTTTCCTAAGTTCAATACCTGATATTTACCATCAGCTTTAAACTCGGTAGTCTGTGCTTGATTGATATCAATATCAGTCGTTGGACTAACACGTACACTGTTCTCAACGTAGTCAAAACCACGCGGTAAAGCGTCTTTTAATTGTACATCGTAAGCAGTCGATTTGCCGTTATTGGTAATATCGATGGTATAGCTAACATAATCACCAAGCTCTGCAGTTTTGACATCACTTTCTTTCGTGACAACCAAACTGGCACTATTATCAATGATACTTACTTGAGAACTCAGATCCTCGATAACTACAGTAAAATCGCTATTACTTGGTAGCTGATCAGCATCTGTGCCAACAGAAGGAGCAATACACGCTTCTAGACTAGCAGTTAAAGTATCGTTAGCTAATGTCTGAATGAATTTATCATTAATAGCATTGGCGTTGTTTTGTGTCGGTGCAGTTAGACGATATTTGCCTGTATTATTACCAGTTTCAATTCCTTTAAGAGAATAGGTATCACCAGTCATTGGCGACTTAACGGTAATCCATACTTGATCAGGCTTATCAGATTGTACATTACACTGCGCGTAACTGGCATCAATATAAACGTTGTCGCCGATTTGTGAGGTAGTTTTAGTACCGTCAAATTGAGGCGTGGTAAAGTTGATTTTAGGTTCAACAATAACCAGTCTGTCAATTGCTTCGACAGCTGCTATTGATGGATCTTCTAGTATGACCGCGCCAATCTTCACATCGGCAGCATCGCCATCTTCACCATTGGCATCTGATAAAGCCTGTACGATAAGCTGAATACTTTCACTCTGACCAAGTTTGATCTGAGCACTCAGGTTATCGAGCATGATTTGTCGATCTTCTGAATCGACTTCTCCGTTCTTATTAAGATCTTGATAGACCTTTAAATTAGAGACGGTTGGCGATATAGCAAGTGTCAGCTCGACAGTTTGATCACTATAGCTCGTATTGCTCAGTACGTTGACCCAGCTTACTTGTGTATTAGGCATGACAGTAAGTAGAGCTTGCTGAGACAAACTAATACCATATTCAGGTAAATCTGATACTTTGGCCTCTACCTGATTTGAAATGCCGTTTTGTTTGAGAGACTCAACAGCATAATCTACATTAGCAATGTTATTGATAGTTTGTACAAGAGCATTTGGCGCAGCAAAAGCCATATTTGATTGCATAAGCAACATTGCAGCCGTCAGCGCAGAGATCTTCGCTGTATGCAACGTAGTACGATTAGACGGTGTCATGATAGATAGAGTCATATGTCGCTTATCCAATAAAACATAGAAGAGTAAGGTAGTAACTCTCTAGCTTGGTTAATCAAAATCGATTAGGTCAAGCTAGAGATTTTTTCTATGAGTGGCATTTACTACTCATAGATTGATTGAATTATTTATTGATTAGTACCAGTTTGTGAAGGTTTTGCAGAGAATACAACGTTGGCTGTTGCACCAGCATTTACCGTTGCAAATGTAACCTTTATTGTCTGACCAAGGGACTGGTCAGTTGCCGTCGGCGAAGCTGAAAAACTGTTGGCTTGATACGTTAGCGTAGGTGCCAAAGTATCTGATACGACAAGATTATTAATAACTCTAGCGCTATCAGTGAAAGTGTTCTTAGATTCTAACTTATAGAAGATACATTGAGCAGCAGTCGCTGTTAGATTTCCAGTTACCCATGCAGCAGAGTTAAAAGCAGGGCTTGCACCACAACTGTCTACTATTTGGTATTTCGTCAGATTAACGCCTTGCATAGTCGTAGTAGACGTTGTAGACAATGGATTATCGCCTGTACTAGTAGGTGCGGCAGTGCCGTTAACTGGACCTTTAGGCTGAACAGCTATTGTTAAAGTCTCAAAATCACCTATGTTATTTACGTTATCTGTTGTCGAGTTTGGATCATTGCTGCCTTCGCCTGACGTGGTAACTTGCACACCAATTTTGACACTTTCGCCAGGAGCTAGGCCTTTGCGATTGGTGGTACTGCCTGTCACAAACGGAGTAGCTGCGTTCAGCTCATAAATACCATTCACACCGACGAGTTCAGTTTCACCAGTATCAAATACACCATTGTTATTAGCATCTACGTATACACGTGTGATACTGATATTAGGATCATCGATAATGCCAGAATTTCTAGTGGCAGTCGGTTTTATAGACAGTTTGACAGAGCTATCATTATCACCTGTTCCTGCTGCTTCTGTGATATCAGTACCATTGTTTGTAATGGTATAAGTATAAGTATTAGCAGCTTTGTTATTAGTTGCAGGAGTGACTAAAGCTACTTCTTTGTTTACACCTGGAGTGATAGCAATAGCACGAGTCTGATTAGTCGTCGTCACTGTTGCATTAGTATTGTCATCTTTACCTGTTAGAGGAGATGCAGGGTTTTCATAAGTGCTTTCTGTTAGACCACCCGGCGTCACACCATCATCAGATCTATCAATGATATCAGGGGTATTAGCATTTATATCGTTTTTAGTATTGTCTTTAACAACTGCATAGTTGGTAAATAAGCTATTAGTTGTTGCATCAGAAGCTTTTTTAGCACGGAAAGTAACCGTAATAGTTTCGCCTACTTTGACGTTTTGACCGGCTACAGTGATGGTTTTATTACTGTTTGAGATGACAGCAGTACCCGCTGCACTACCATTAGATGTTGCAACAGTAGGTGCTACATAGTTTTGCTGTCCTGATACTATCGCTACTAAACCTGATGGTAGATCATCTGAGATGCTAATTGCAGTACCGTCGATATTCCCTTCGTTTTTAACAGTAATAGTGTAATCAACATAGGCCGAAGTGTTGTTCAAGTCAAAGTTCTTGTTACCAAGGTTGGTCGTAGCTGACTTGGTAATCGCGTAAATAGGTGTCTTGGTCAACGCATTATCGGTGTTTACTGCTGTATAGGTAGCAGGGGCTGTATTTGCAGATTTAGACTTCAAATACGTACTTTCAGCAGTAACCGTAAGGATACCGTTAGTATCAGCAACACGTTTAGTATCAGCTTGAGCAGTAACTGTGATTAGAGCTTTTTCACCTGGCGCTAACGCAATTGAGTCATTATTAGCAATAGTGACTTCCCCACCAACGTTAGTGCCCGCAGCATTAACCTTTTGATACTTTATGACACTATTACTAAGGTTGTAATCAAAGTTATCACCGACTGCATTAGCAAGAGTTATCTTGTAAGTGTCGTTAACGTTACCACCATTAGTTAGTGTATGAGTAAAGTCTACTGTTGAGCTCGCTTGCGCATTAATGGCACGGTCTTTACCAAAGTCATCATCCTTTACATCATCAACGACTGTTGAGATCAAAGAGAACGATCCTGTCTCAGTAACATTCACTGTCACGACATTTGATTCTGCACTCTGTGGAGCATCACTACCTGCAACTGTATAAGAAGCTGTCGCTTTGTTAGTAACATTAAAAGAGCCTGAAGTGCCGCCAGTAGGGGTTGCAGCATTCGCTCCAGTAGAGAGACCCATAACAGCCGCAACACCGACAGCAAGCATGCTGTAGTTAAAAGTATTTGATTTCATGTAATGCTCCAAAAGAGATGATATGGACTTAGATTAAAAATTAGAGTTTTTAAAGAGTTGAGGCTTAATAGATACTGAACTAATTGACGGTAGTATTAAGAGCAACGGCTGCAGATTTCTTAGCTGGTAATAGCTTAATATTCCAGCGTAGCGTACGGTATTCAGAATATGGAACCTTAATCATTTTGCCGTCTACTTTACGCATCAGCGGCATGTCAGCGTAGTTTTTACCATCCGTGCTGGCTTGTGCGCTTGCAGGGACTGCTTCACCAGTAAATGTCATATTAGTAGGAATAGGCAGAGTTACCATCAAGTCATTAATATCTTTGTTGATGGTATTGGTATAAGTTGCTTTATATTGGATTACTGTACCTGCTGGTGCGGTACGTACTGGTGTATAGATCGTTTTACCTTCTGAGTTTTTTACAACTTGATTAGACGTTAACTCCATTTTTAGAGCATCGTCAGCATGTGCTATATTTAGTAGACAGCTAGATGCTACGGTCGCTAATAAGCTGATGCGTAAAGCATTGAAAACTTTCATATTCTATTCCTTGCTAAAACCGAAACTGTTTGTAATATTTTTATCTACTGTTAGCAAAGCAATAAATATGCCAAAATAACGTAAGATAGAGTGTGTAGTTACATAATGACAAAATAAACCTTTTATATTTACATTATTACAAACGAATTATCTTTAGTCACCAGATATGTGATAAATGGTAGTTTAAAAGCGCTTAATGGCTTACATTCAGAAAGATAGTATTCTAAATACTGTTTTTTAAATGGTTTAAAGGTTCTCTGAGTAGAAAATTTATATACATATGCTCGCAATCCAACAAACTGATTTGGACCAGTCAGAGAAAGCTGTGTTTATAAGAGTTATAAGAAAAGGGCGTAAATGAGAGAATTGGAAAGAAGTACGAAGTGTTTTGAAAATAAGAGATGCTTGGAAAATAAAATAGCTAAATGAAACAGGCTCAGTTTTAGATGTATCTAAAACTGAGCCTGTTTACTATGTAATCAAATCGTTGTAATTACCTAGGTCAAACTAAATGCTGACTAATTATGAGCTTACTTTGGTAGAAAAAATTAAAGTACCTGATGCTCCGCTAGCAAGAGCTGCAAAAGTTGTAGAAACTTTTTGAGCATCACCAGTTCCTGTCAAACCAGTATTACTAGAACCGTCAGATCCAACAGCATTATTTTGGTAAACTGCTTGTACTTTACCATTCGCGTCCTTCCATTGACTGGTTAAGTCAGACACGACCACATTGTTCAAACTTAACGTGGTAAAGGTATTGGTTGCTGTGATTTTATAATAAACACAATCACCTGGGTTGCTTTTGAAGGTTGCTGTTGAGTTAGAACCTAGCGTTCCTTCATATGCGGTAATCGCTCCAGTACAACCAACTTGCAGTGCTAACTGTTTTAATAATGTTAGACCTTTAATAGTTGTCGTATTTGAAACAGCAGAAACAGTCGGAAAGGTTGAGTCAGCAGTAGCACCTTGGGGTAAGACAACTTGTAAACTGTTCGTTTCTGATTTACCAAGGTCTGCATTTGTACCATCAGAGACTACCGTATAGCTAATCTCGACAGTGGCGTTTGGAGCCAAAGTAACGCCTACAGGTAGTTTATATTTACCCGTAGCAGCATCAATAACCTCTAATGCAATTTCGTTGCCATTTGGGAGTTTGTACTTAGGATTTTTGACTTCAAGAGGTTTTGCGGTATCAGGATCTATAATCGTAATACCGATGGGACGGTTAACACCACCTTCTGATGCATTACCAGTATTGGTAAGGGTATGGGTATATTTTACCTCGCCACCTAATATGGAAATTTCTTTAGTCGTACCAGCCGTAATGGTGAGTTTGCGATCAGTGAAAGTGATAGTAGTGGCAGTATCGGCACCAGCTGTACCTGTGCCTTCGTCAGGAACTTTTGTGACGTTGTTAGCAGCTACAGTATCTGTACTATCAACGATATCATAACCACTAGTATCAGTCCCAGGTACTGGTATAGCATTGCTAAATCTGTCATAGACAGTAGCATGATTAGTTGCTGAACCTGCTGCAGATAGGGTAGTTTTATTAACAGTCACCTTGAAGCTAATTATGGTGTTAGAGCCAACAGCCAAGCTTGGAATAGTGATATCAATAATTTGTCTATTGCTACTATCTTTACCCGTTGAAGTGATGGTAGTACCAGTGGTGGACACAGCCACATTACCAGACAATGTCATACCAGCAGGAAGCACATCTCTAATGATAAAATTGTCAGCAGCGACACTATAGTCAGTAGTGGCGTTAGTTACTTTAATACTGTAAGTGATATCCGTATTAGCAGCATTCAGATCGAGACTGCTACAATTTGTAGAGCTTTGGCATGTTGCTGTCTTTTCTATCTTAAACACAGGTAGCTTGACGATGCTTTGGTTTTCATTGACTAAAGTAGGCTTGGTAGAATTTGCGGTAGTAAAAAAGGTACTGGTTGCAGTTAATGTACCTACACCCTTTTGATTACCTGTTTGAGTAATAGGAGTCAATGCTGCATAAGAAAGTTCAGCAATTGTCCCTGGTATTAGTTTGATACTGCCACCATTCGCGATCGTACCTGTCGTGGTAGCTTGACCAAACTCAGACAAGGCTGTTTTTTGAGCATCTGTTAAAACAGTACCACCTGTCTGTTTGATGACAAAATTGATGCTTGCTACACCAAGAAGGTAGTCTTGATTGGTTGTTATGATATTAGGGTCATTATCCCCTGTTGTTTTAATCGTATAAGTATCTCTAACGTTACCAGTATTACTTAGAGTATGAGTAAAAGTGGTGGTACTGCCGGGCGTTGCTACTTGGTTTATATTTGCATCAGCATTGCCACCAGCGAGCGTGGCTACTAAAGAAAAGTTTGCTGTCTCGATAACATTTATCGTGACAGTATTAGATTCGACGACAGGCTGAGCTACCGTACCGATACTATAACTTGCAGACGCTTTGTTATTAATCGCTGCAGCTGGAGCGCTGACAGCAGTGGCAGTAGCAGCATTTGCTGTATTCAAGCTCATAAAAGCAGCGATACTGATAGTTAGTAAACTATATTGAAAGCGATTTAGTTTCATAAGGGTCCCAAATATAAAGTAGATTTTTACTAAGCTAATGTAGTGAGTCGGGATTTCAGTAAACGTTTCATGACTTCTAATCGTTATTTTTAGTCTTCCAATGGTCACTAAGTTTGTGGCTCATGCTCTAAAAGTATTTGCAATTAATGTCACAAAAACTATTGACGTAGCCAACGTATAAAGCCCGAAATACTTCACATTCCTTTCTTTGTACAGGTGCTAAAAATGAAGTATTTTTCTATGGAATCATAATCACAAATCATATACATAAAGTCACTATTAAAACGACAAAAGGTGATTTGGATTAGCTAAGTGGTAATATGTCTCAATTGGTAATTGAATATAAAAGTAGGAGTGAAAATATTTGAAGAACAATTAGAAGGCAAAAAAGCCTACCTAGTAAGTATTCTAGATAGGCTTTTTGAGTTGGTGCTATTGAGTGGTACCGTATTTGGTATTGAAATAAAAATCACGCTTAGTTCTTGGGCTTAGAACGAAGGTTTTAGTTTTTACTTCACCACTGACTCCAATTGCTGGATTATCGCTAGCAGTATAATCAACTGTAGAAAGTGCTGGATTAGCAAGTACAGATGTTACAGTAGCTCCATTAATGCCTTTTTGTTGTAAGGTATCTCGCATAATAAAATTGTCAATATTTACATTGGTACGATTAGTAGCAGAAATCTTATAGGCAATACATCGACCAGGTTCAATATTGCTTATAGTTGCTGTACTAAAACCTGTATTGGGCGTACTAGTTTCACTGATAGAGGTATAGGTTAGAGTAGAAGGACAGTCGTTCAAATATTGGTATTTTTTCAGTACTAATCCGACATTTTCAGCAATCACTCTACCGAAGTTATTATTTGGGTAGTCATAAGTACTTGACGAAAAAGCTATCGTTTTACTGCTATCGTTAGTGCGCAAGGGGTAGGTGCTGCCTGTACGCTCCTCTATAAGACAAAGATTACTAGTATTACCATTTAAAGTATTACTTGATACGCTGATTTGGTACTGACCAATGGCTGCACCACTTCCTGTTACTGCCTGTGTGCCATATATAGTAGAGGTGTTAGCACAGTTGACAAGCCTTACAGTACTACCGCTAATACCTGTTTCTGAGGCAGTAGGATTATATATGCCGTTAAAATAGTTTGAGTTATTTGCATAAACACCGCTAGTAATATCAGCATTGGTTGCACTTGCTTGAGTTGATGTAATCCCACCATTATCATCAAAAACTATTCCTGAAAACGTATAGGTTGAAGGAGCATTGGTAATCGTACACGTAATTTCATCACCATTAGCGACATTATTAAGTACAAATGAACGAGTCTTGCCTGAGGCGCTATAACTCATTGCAGAGGTAGGCATTACTGTTGTACTACCTGTTGTGGCATTACTACAAACGTAAGTCGCATTATAGTTGGCTATATCACCTAGGGTCGTACCATTCATCACGCGCTCAGTAATAGTGTAATTTGTGCTCTCTGCTAGGGTGATTATTGCACTGGTTCCGTTAGTGATTGTTGAGCCTGTGCCAGTAGTGGTAAAACTGTTGGCAGCTACTGATCCACCACTAACGGCGATCTCAAACTGATCGTTAGTATTGACACGTGTACCACTCAACGCTTTTTTTACAATGAGTTTGGGCGGCGCGAGGCAAAAGTAAAAATCGGAATAGCCTACTAAATGATCACCAGTTGACGTTGTCGTAGAGGCACCAGAGTATGGATTACCATGTGTGGTTACAAATGGAGTGTTTGCTGATTGGGCTTCCCATTCAATATTAAAATTACATGGAAGAGTGGGGCTACAATTGGTCCATTGATTGGCGGTAATTGTTTTGTTTGAATTAGACAAAGTAAAATTATTACTAAAATTGCTAAAAGAACCACCTGTAGTAACAATTGATACCGACTCAGTGTATCTCCCAGCAGCATTTGCATCTAAGTCTTGAACGACAAAACCATATTTTGTAACGGGTTTATTAATAATGGCCGTCAACTTGTGATTCACATCGATTCTCTCACTACCATGACGCATATTAAGAGCGTTGGTAGTAACACCAGAAAAACTGCTAACTTCTGGATAGCCAGTCCTAACAAAGTTAATATCAGAAAAAGATAAAACGAGTTTAAGACCACTGTCAAAGCTATAAGTGGTACTAGAGTTACCTGCTGCTGACCAACTTAAGGTAGCCTTAGGTGCGGGCGTAGTGCTCTTAGACCCTAAATAATACATAGCGTGTCCACTTGGACATATGGGATTAGCTTCAGCAAAGGCTACGTTGCTAATCAAAAACATAGGAATAGTAGCTAGCAATGTCATTACTTGACATACATATCTATTGAATAAATGCTTTTTCGTTGAATTAAAAAGTCGCTGTACTTGTCGCATCTCAATATTCCTATGTACTAAAGCCTAATGTAAACGTTTATTTACCGAAAAAAATTGTGTTATACATATTTTGTATATTAAGTAATATTTTTGTAAAAATCATATTAAATAGATGAATGGCATTTTTGTCATGACCAGTTACGTTATGTTGCAAAATTAACCAGTCATATTCCACAAAGCTATCAATTAATAATATTTACCTAACAACTAATCGTTATTTATTTAAAAAATACTTGTTATTTCATCATTTCTCTACAGCCATAAACAACTTAGCCGTAAAAGCTTATAATGGAATGTCATAGTCAAATAATGATTAAACGAATAGCTATAGCATTATGACGATTTGGCAGGTGTGTTGATTTGATGCATTTGCTGATATGAGTAATACTATTTTTATAACTGAGCAGTATATCATCGCACAAAACAATGGAATGCTTGGACGTAGCAAGGATGTCATAAGTAAACCAATCTCTCATCATGCATTTTTCAATGAAGCCCTGCCATTAGGTAGGTATGACTGATATAAAAGGATTAACAAGAATGAATTATTATAAGGATGCTGATAGCACCGAAACTCAGGAATGGCTGGCAGCCTTTGAGTCTGTGGTTAAACACGCAGACAAGGACCGTGCTCAGTTCCTCCTAAAAGCCTTATACAATATGGCAGTTCAAGAAGGACTGCCGTTCAACAGACTAGACACTGCGTACGTCAATAGTATCGCTGTTGAAGACGAGCCTATGTACCCAGGCGATCTAGGCATGGAGCGTAAGATACGTGCGCTAATTCGTTATAACGCACTTGCCATGGTCATGCGTGCCAATAAAAACGACGATGATCTAGGTGGTCACTTAGCGACATTTGCCTCTAGTGCGACACTTTATGAAACGGGTTTTAACCATTTCTTCCGCGCCGCTAGCGATCACTTCGGTGGTGACATGATCTATTATCAAGGTCACTCAGCACCAGGTATCTATGCACGCTCTTATCTAGAAGGTCGTTTGACTGAAGATCAGCTTGATAATTTCCGTCGTGAAGTAGGTGGTAAAGGTCTATCAAGCTATCCGCATCCATATCTAATGCCGGATTACTGGCAGTTCCCAACGGTATCGATGGGTCTTGGCCCAATCATGTCTATCTATCATGCCCATGTACATCGTTATATGGAAAACCGTGGCTTGCTAGAAAAAGAAGGTCGTAAGATTTGGACATTCTTGGGTGATGGTGAAACGGATGAGCCAGAAAGCTTGGGTGCTATTTCTCTCGCTGGTCGTGAGAAGTTGGACAATCTAATATGGGTAGTTAACTGTAACTTGCAGCGTCTTGATGGTCCAGTCCGTGGTAACGGTAAAATCATTCAAGAATTAGAGTCAGTATTCCGCGGCGCAGGCTGGCGAGTTATCAAAGTCATTTGGGGTGGCAACTGGGATTCATTGCTTGGTAAAGATCATACGGGTGTCCTTAAACAACGTATGGAAGAAGTGGTTGATGGCGAGTATCAGCTATATGAAGCGCGTACGCCTGAATTTACCCGCAAAGAGTTTTTTGGTAAATATCCAGAGCTAGAAGAAATGGCAGATGCTTTGACTGACGAAGAAATCTCACGTCTGAACCGTGGTGGCCATGATCCAGTTAAAGTTTATGCTGCCTTTAGCGAAGCTATGAAAACCAAAGGTCAACCAACGGTTATTTTGGTTAAGACCGTTAAAGGTTATGGCTTGTCTGCCCAAACGCAAGCAGTCAACAAATCGCATCAGGTGAAGAAGCTTGATCAAGAAGCGTTGATGTATTTCCGTGATCGTTTTGATTTGCCATTTACTGATGAGCAGTTAGAAACTCTACCGTTCTACCGCCCTGAAGAAGGTTCGGCGGAGATGAAGTATCTTAAAGGTCGTCGTGAGTCGTTAGGTGGTCATCTGCCAAACCGTCGTAGTGGTCATATTCCACTAAATATCCCTGAACTATCAATGTTTGATCGGGTATTAAAAGGTAGCAATGGTAAAGAACAATCTACAACGATGGTATTTGTACGCTTACTATCTGCGATGCTTAAAAACAAAGACATCCAAGATCGCGTTGTACCAATTGTACCTGACGAAGCGCGTACTTTCGGTCTAGAAGGTATGTTCCGTCAGTTGGGCATTTACTCAGCTGTTGGCCAAAAATATACGCCAGAAGACAGTGAAGCGTTGATGGGCTATAAAGAAGCTATCGATGGTCACATGTTAGAAGAAGGTATCAACGAAGCAGGCGCAATGAGTACTTGGATTGCATTGGCAACCAGTTATTCTGTGAACGCATTACCGATGATTCCGATGTATATCTATTACTCAATGTTTGGTTTCCAACGTGTGGGCGATTTGGCTTGGGCGGCAGGTGATTGTCAAGCACAAGGCTTCTTGTTAGGCGCAACAGCTGGTCGTACGACAC
>Ga0209595_100396_pt1 | contig 15244 bp, 12 predicted proteins | sample Porto_4metaG_FD_187427 | JGI IMG/M metagenome (GOLD analysis project Ga0209595, IMG submission 187427) | Marine algal microbial communities from Porto, Portugal - Porto_4 metaG (SPAdes) (version 2) | ecosystem: Host-associated > Algae > Red algae > Unclassified | place: Portugal: Porto...
TTTGTGTTTTTTAGAAGGGAAAAGAACAAGCATAATGGGGCAAGTTATTTATTTTCTTTCACTAAGTGAAACATATAAGAAAAAGAACAATTCAGACGGGTAGATTATTTTTTTCGTCTTCCCTTACTCCTTAAACCTCTCGTTCACCGTCCATCGTCCACCGTTTGCGGTAGCTATCGAACAAGCACAAAATAATCTCGTCGAGATGTCCAACTTATTATTTCGTCATTATTTAAAAAAAACATCAGCCCTGCGAACTATTTTTAACAAATGTCCGTTAGCACAATAAGGAACAGGGTTTAAATAAATGCAGATTTTGACTTTGACTTTTTCTTTTTCCCTTTTTCTGCGTTATGAAAATCCTTGTATAGCTTGGCTATGCGCGGTTTTCATGCCTTGAAAAAGAAAAAAATAAAGTCGTCAAGAACCTGCATTTATTAAAACCCCGTTCCTAACAACTCGCAAAAAAACACCATTTTCATAATAGATGAATATCGTTTTTTCAACATAGAATTTAAGTAATACTTATACAAAAAAAATAAAAAGTGTTTACTTAGTTCTTTGAAAAATTTGATAATTCATAGTAGAAAATGGTAATTCCGCACCTTATACATTCCCGTATAAGGCTTTTCTATTTTATTTTTTTAAATGTAAAAACAAAGCGAAATCCGCTAATGGCTTTGCTATGTCCGTAACACAGATATTGTTCAATATCATGCCATTAAATACATAAATAACATTTATACGACTAATTAAATATTTTAAAATCATCGCATAACAAAAATTTGAATTTGATTTTTTAATATTTCTAAATTAGTTGATTATGCGTTATTTATGTTATTTTTCATTAGCGTTTTCTTTATTTGTACAGACTCCCGAAGCGGAGACTTTATTGACTTCAACGGATGCACTTGTGATGAACATGGGGCATGGTGCGGTAGATGTAGTGCAGGGGCGTAGTTCTGTGGATATATCCGTGCGTGGTGAAGGCGAATTTACCTTTGAGTTGATTCGTTTGGTGGATAGACTGCCAGTGGATAGTGTTGAAGGGAAGAGTTACGGTTCGTTCCGATATTCAAAGTTGGAACTTGGCAGTGGAGTGTATCTAGTGCGTGTGATTTTTGACGGCAAACCGATTGAAGCCTACTTTTGGGTGGAAGCGTAAGCACGGTGGCTGTCCGGCTCTACCGGACAGCCACCCATTTATTTTTCAACCAATGTCCACAACCAAATTTTGGCAATTAGTTGTTTTTCGGTATTTTGAAGCGTATCGGTGAGTATTTTTTTAGACCGATGTGGTTGGTTTACCATTTTTCTTAATAAATTAATAAAATTTATATTCGCTTCGCAAATATCATCACTGATACGTTTTTTTTCACGTCCGATAAACTGTTCGTAGGCATTCAAAAAATACATTAATGGCTCAGTATCTTTCTCCTCATCCATCCGAAAAAATTCGTAATGATATTGTGCATTTAGTGAGCGTTTCCGTAGGCGATAGTTGATATTTTCAAACGTAATTTCGTCCAATAATTGACGAGTTTTATTAATGTCTTTTTTATAAAAATGAAAAAAAGCCCATGCCAACCGGACGGTATTTTCGACCTCGCCTTTCAGTCTATCTGATGCACTTAGAATGAGTTGCTCGCACCATTCAAACTCTTCTAACACTGCTGCTGTAATAACAGCATTTAGAAAATGCCCGGTATACAAAGACCTGTCATGCTCTAAATAGCCCTTATCCAATGCTATGCGATATGCCTTGTAACGTTCGTTTATAAAATCCATATCACCTGCCCTTATGCGTCTTATGATATAGTTGAGTTGAAGGTTTATCAGCGTAGAACGGTCTTCGGGAGATAGTTCGTTTATGTATTTTTCCAATGTAGGCAAAAAGCTATATTTATACAATTCATTATCATTGTTTTGATTGATATTTAGTAATAAATTGTACAATTGTACCAGTGGTTTTTGGTTAGCATTAACGGCGTATTTTTTGGATTCTTTCCATATTTTTGGCGACTTAAAAATCGTATGCCGCGAGTGTTGTTCCATCAGGTATACCAACTGCCCCAAAGTACAAAATTCATCGAAATGATGTTTTATTTCCGCAAAATTTTCAGCCGCCTCGGCACTACCAAAATCCTTAGTCGAATCAAAATATTGCTCATGTGCCAATCGCAGATTCTCCAGATGATGCCACATGTATCCGTACGCTTGATTTTCAATTAATTGTTCTCTATCGTTGAGTGTCTTACGATAAGCATCCGTCAATTTATGGCGTTTGAGTATGCGGGTGAGAAGTTTATTTTTAGTCAATTCGTCATTTTCAAGTTCTTTTATGACGAGCCATTTTTCGAGAAGTTTGTATAGCTCTGAACTTTCAGTACGCAGGGCTTTTAGGGGATTAACGCGCTGAGTTCTTCCAAAAACATATTTCGCCATTTTATCTATATCATTCAAATCTTTTTTATCATCATTGAGGTAAGTAAAAAGACGCTTAATGATAGTTTTATCCTTCAGGGTTCTGCCAAATTGTTTGACCTTATCGCTTGGCAAGGCTTGCAGTAGCTTACTTATTTTAATAGTATTCATACAGAAAATCAACAGGAAATAAAAAGTATATTTTAACGATGTAAATATCTTAAAATCAACCTATAATACAAAACAAATTTCAATAATTTTTCAAAAAACGGAGAGGAAATCCCGAATATTCGTAATTGTTTGCAGTAAATCTATTGCCGTACTTTGCATTTAAAAGGAGAAAGCAACATGCAAAAACAAATATTAGATACTTTTCAACGCGACCTCACAACGAGTTTTCGTGCCTACTGCAAAGAGCATCAATATGAAGTAACGATAGATAGACTAATTACTTACTTGATAGACAAGCAGTTGATAGCAGGTTCGGCGATACGTCACTTTGTGATAAGACAAGAGTTTGAGCGAGAACTACCAAAATACGAAGGGCGCAAAACCGAAACCATAAGAATGCTCGCCAATCGCCTTCACTTATCAGAACGTACCGTCTGGTCGGCACTGCGCCAAAGATAATTCAACAAGGACACACGAACCCTGTAACTCAAGCCCTTTCTATTGACAGCAAATGAAGCCTGTAACCCCACCCCAAACCTGCGAAAACTCCAATTCACAAACCCCAAATTCTAATAAAAATAATATGTAAATTCACGCTTAAACTTAATATGAATACAACTGCCACATTAGAAGGTCTGCGAAAAATGCGTATGCTGACCGTTACCTTTGACACGCAAATTCCGGTGTATCATATCGGTCAATTTCGTGCTGCCGTCGCTGCAAAGGTGGGTTTGGAACACGACTGGTTTCATAATCATAATAATGACAGCACACCAACAGATGACCTCTTATTTACACACAAAAAATATCATTACCGCTTTCCGAAAATCCAATATAAAATGGCTTCGGGTGGTCGCCCGATGATTGTGTTTTTAGAAGAATGCGTAGAGGAAGCCCACCGTTTTTTCTCCAAGTCCGACTGGTCACTCAATATCGCCGGCAAGCACTACGATATGAAGATTGACCGCCTTGACATGCGCGAGTACAACATGCAGATATGGGAGCGCGACTTCACCTACCGCCTATACAAATGGCAGGCACTGAACTCCCACAATTTCGCCAGATACAATGTCCTCAAAACGGACGCAGAACGCCATGAGTTTCTAAGCAGCATTTTAGTGGGCAATCTACTTTCTTTTGCTACGGGCTTAGGTTGGCAATTGGAAAAACGCCTTGAAGTGAATGTCACCAAAATCATTCGTCAAAATCGTATTCAATACAAGCGTGTGCGTGTCCAATGTTTTGACGTTGAGTTTAGTACGAATATGTTTTTACCGCAGTATTTGGGGCTTGGGAAAGGTGGAAGTAAGGGGTTTGGGGTGGTGCGGACTTCACAAAGAAACACCAACCACAGGCACACGACTAACTTAGTTTAAAATAATTGACGTACACAAAAGAATTGAATTATAATGACCAATAATCATTCAAGAATTGCAAAAATCATTCTGTTGAGTGAAATATATCGCTCTACCAATTTGGATGAAGCCAAGCGACAATTGGGCGAATTAGTACCAACGGCAGAAGAATCAGAAGCCATAAATATGGCGCGAGATTATAGCGTTGGTAAACCCCAATATGATTTTAAGTCTAATCCGCAAAACAGGGTTGAGTCTATTTTTTTTAATTTAAAAAATACCGGATTACCTGATGATAGTACAACATCTATTTTGCCTATCAGAAAATTATCTTTAAACAAAGAAAGCTTTCCTTTTCCGAGTTTTGATGATAATGGGGATGTGAATAAATTAATCAATGAATTGCTTACAGAATTAGGCAAATCCGAAAATAAAGAATTATCAGGCGAGTCTTTATTACATCTGGCTGAAAAATATTTGACAACTATACCCGTCAATACTGTCAGTTCATCGGGGCAATACATCCAAAAAGACATTACGCTATTTGACCATATTTCTATCGTCTTGGGTTTGACTTTGTGTATAGAAAAGTCTACAACTGAAACCGAAATATTCCCTTTTTTAATGGTTGGTGGCGATATTTCGGGTATTCAAAAATTCATTTATAATGTCGTCAGTAAAAATGCTTCCAAAAATCTCAAAGGGCGTTCTTTTTATTTGCAATTATTGATAGACAGTATATTACAAAGACTAATTGGTGAGTTAGATTTACTTTCTGCCAATATTATTTACGCATCGGGTGGCGGATTTTATTTGCTTGCTCCAAATACTGATAAGACTAAAGAGATTATTGGGAAGTTAGAAGAAGAATTGTCTAAAAAATTATGGGAAACACATCAAACGGAATTGTATCTCGCACTTGGATATATAGAACTATTAGAACATAATTTTTTTGATAGTGAAAACGGTATTAGTGAAGCATGGAAGACACTTTCTGAACAATTAAGCGCAAAAAAACGGCAACGGTATGCTGATAGTATGTTGAAAAGTGAGGAGCATTTTGGAACGTTTTTTAAACCTAAAGAAATGGGTGGCTTACACGCAAGAGATGTTATAACAGGAGAAGAATTTGATGAAAGAGAAGAGCAAGAATTACTGGAAAAGCGAAAATACAAGTGTGAAAAAGTATTTTACTTAGATGATAATAACGATGGCTTCACACAACCTATCAAAAGGCTCACAAAACAGCAAATAGAACTCGGAAAAGTTTTACCAAAATCCAAATATTGGGTCAGCTCTCATACGAAAATATCTTGCAAGATTATCGAAAAAACTAAAATATTTAACCCTTGTGAAATGGGCGTATTTCACTATTTCGTAGATGAAGACAACCTCAAAAAAATCTTGACACAAAATCGTGATTTAAACTTCAGAATTTTACAATTTAACAATACTAACTTTCAATTATCTGACAATAAAAAACACACTCGCGGGTTTGCATTTTACGGTGGTAATCGACTACCAAAGCATGATGAAAGCGGAACACGAAAAGACGGAACAACATACGAGATTGGTGAAACTAAAAACTTTAGCGACTTAGCCGGAAAAGAAAATGCCAATTTTAGACGACTTGGTTTTCTGAGAATGGACATAGATAATCTTGGTCAAATCTTTATCAATGGACTACAGGGACAAAAGACTTTTGCGCGGTACAAAGCTTTGAGTCGTAGCTTGGATTACTTCTTCAAAGGTTATCTCAATACAATTTGGGCGCAAGATAAATACCGAAACGACACTTATATTCTCTATTCAGGTGGTGATGATTTATTCATCTTGGGGCGTTGGGATTTGGTGGTCGATATGGCACAGGATATTCGTGGTAATTTTAAGCGTTGGATGTGTGAAAATCCTGAAATTACGCTTTCCGGTGGCGTGGCTGTCGTGACACCAAAATTCCCGGCTGTACAAGCTGCACATCTTGCAGAAAGTGCAGAAAAGTCAGCAAAGTCACATGAGTATCTCGTTGATAATCAACAAAAAACAGAAAAAAATGCTTTTGCTCTGTTCGATATACCTTTAGATTGGAATACAGAATTTGAAATGGTCAAACACCTAAAAACCAAACTACAAAAACACCTTGAAGCTAAAGAATTTAATGAAAGTATTATTGGTAAAATCAGGTACTATCGTGCATTGCAAATTGAGCAAAAAGAGAAAGGGCTTAATCCAAGTTGGTATTGGTTAGTACCTTATGATTTTTCGCAATATGCACGACACATTAAAAAAGTCAATACAGACGCAATTGCCTTTGTGCATGAAATGAAAAAGGATGCTGTTCAAAATAAATTTGGCAACGGCAATCAGGAACTTTTTAATAAAGAAGACAGACCCTACTTGCACCTACTCAACCTCGCTGCAAGATGGGCAAATTTTGAAATGCGAACTAAACATGAAAATAAAACAGATTAATTATGGCAAATTTTAAAAACACATTCAATGGCGAATGGATTACAAAAGAAATCGACAGAGACTGTATTGACTATACAGAAAAATTGGGCAAATACCTCTGTGATATTGATGAGGGAAAACGTACTGGTAGAAATGCTTTGACGACTTCTCAAATTCGCAACTTTTTCGGAGAAATTAAGCGCATACAAAATGCCAAAATTGAGAAAGAAAAATCCGCTTTTCTACTCATACGCCCAAAACTCGCTTATGCGACTGCACGTGTAACACAACGCAACTCTCGCTCGCGTATTACAACATTCAGAGAAGTAGTAGAAAAAGCGTACAGCTACGTCGATACACAAAGCGAAGAACTCCCCAAACACTTTCAGAACTTCGTTGATTTTCTCGAATCTACATTAGCTTTTCATAAAGTGCACGGAGGTAGAGATTAAACAAGCATAAATATCAAGTGCAAGTTCAAAAAAAATTTTAATTTTTTATATAAGAAAACAAGATGAGTAAAATAAAATTGGATAAAAAATACATCATTAAAGGGTACATCACAGCCGAATCAGGTTTGCATATAGGCGGTACGGATGCCGGAATCTCAATCGGTAGTGCAGATTCTACGGTTATCAAACATCCGATAAGCGGGAAGCCTTATATCCCGGGTTCTACGCTCAAAGGTAAAATGCGAAGCCTTACGGAATTGGCTCGCGGAGAAATCAGCGAAGTCAGAATGGGTGCTGTACAAAATGGTGCTTGTCAAGACCCCAACAGCCTTTCTGCCAAACTCTTCGGAACGGCAAATACAAAGGACAAAGAAGCACAACGTCCGTCAAGGGTCATTGTGCGCGATGCTTATCTTTCCGATGAAGGCAACGACCAATTCAAAGACAATCCTTATACCGAAATCAAGACCGAAGTGGTCATAGACCGCATCACCTCCAAAGCGATGCCGCGACAGTTGGAACGTGTACCCGCCGGAGCGCGATTTGATATGAATATTGTTTTGAATGTATTTACTGAAAACGGTGCATCTAATGATATGATTAAGGACGTATTTGGTGCATTGGAACTCGTACAAGATGACTACATCGGTGGAAGCGGTACACGCGGAAGCGGAGAAGTCAAGTTTACCATAACATCCGTCACAGAGCGTCTTGCTACCTATTATTCAGATAATAATAAAGATAGTGAGCGTGAAGCAATCGAAGATTTTAAAACCAACTTTCCAAACTTATTTTAAGTAATAACATGGCTACACTGACCATAGCAAAATTGAATTTCAATAGTCCGCTTCACCTCTCCAAAGGCAAGCCTGATTCATTGGATGTCAGCGAGGAAATCATCCATTCGGATACCATAAAATCCGCTATGTACGCCGTTGGTTTACAGTTGTATGAGATGGATAAATCTTTCTTAAAACATTTTCAAGTCAGCTCGGCATTTCCGTATTACGAGAATGAATTATTCTTTCCAAAACCTATGGCACAACTGCCCTTTGGAATGGAAAAATACAGCGATGAGGAAGAATCCAAAACCAACAAATCTCTCAAAAAAATTCAATACATCGGCAAGGATTTTTTTGAATTGGCATTGAAAAATGACAGTCAAAAAACGCAGATAAAAGACAGCGATTTTTTGGATAAGAAAAAGCAATTTATTTCCCGAAATATTGAAGGGAAAGATATTGTTGTTTTCAAAAAAAGCACCTCGCAACGTGTGCGTGTACCCAAAATGGGCGAAGCCAGAGATGCCGAACCTTTCCGTGTAGAGAAAATATTTTTTGCCGAAAAAGCGGGCTTGCATTTCATCATTCACATCAATGAGGACGCGCCGCAAGGCTTCAAATCAAAGCTCGAAAACGTCATTAGATTGCTTGGTGAAAATGGTATCGGAACAAATAAAAATCTCGGTTGTGGATGCTTTGATTTTAACGAATTTGAAACGACCACACTACAATTGCCCGATGTCACAGAAAATACTAAATGGACGGCAATGTCGCTTTATTTGCCCGGTGACAAAAGCGAATTGGCGGAAGCATTTACAGGTGAAAAAATGTCGTACAGTCTCGTCAAACGTGGTGGATGGGTCGCTTCGCCACAAGAAGAACAGCATCTTTCTAACCGAAAACGCTCGGTGTATATGTTCGCGGAAGGTTCGGTTTTTAATTTTAATCACTCGACTAATTCCATATTGATAAAGGGAAATATTGTGGATTTGATGCCTGAAAGTTGGAAGGGATTTGAAGACAAGCATCCGGTGTATCGGGATGGGTCTTGTATTTTTTTACCGATTAATAATTAACTTAAACATCATGCCATTAGGAGATAAATTAAAAGCCTTTTGCATGGGAGAGTGTACAAAAGGTAGGAAGACACACCAGATAATCGGTGAATGTTCTGGGATAACATTTAAAATACCAAATGATATTGTTGACGATTGGATTGGTAAACATATTTACGATGAAAGTCTTGACTATTCAGATGAAATAGACATAAAATCCAGTGACTATATTTCAGACGGTAGTCCTTTACAGGATGATAAAAGTATTACACTTTATTATCAAATCATCCAATGTGGGGGATGTGATTATATTTCATTCAGAAAGGCATATTCAATTGATGAAAACATAAACAATTTCGAGGATGAGGAGGATAATGAACAAATGTTGCTTAAAATCGAAATGATAGATAGGAAGTTTTATCCCGAACGAAGAGAAAACTTATGGTATCCTATAGTTATTCCAAGTAGAGTTTCAGTGAAATTGAAAATGATGTATCAGAATTCCATAAAAGCGTATAACAGAGACTTATTTATTCTTTCTTCTGTCGGATTTAGAGCAGTAATTGAAGGTATCTGTAAGTACTTATTACAAGAGCATAATATCACAATACGCGGCAGACCGTCACTAATGACAGTAATAACAAAATTACATAATGAAAAAATAATAGATGATTATCTGTTTAAAATATTAGACGGCAGCAAGTTAATAGGAAATAAAGCAATTCACCAGATAAATATTCCTACAAATGAGGAATTAAATAAATTGAGAGAGGCTGTTGAATATTTTATTAGAGAAACCTTCGAAAAAAGAGATTTAGCTGATAAATTTTAATCATAAAAATACTCATGTCAAACTACACCATACGCACCCTCACGCCCACGCACATAGGCAGCGGCGAGACTTTACTTAGTAACTACGAATATTTGAGTTTTCCCGACTACGGGGAGGTCGGCATTATAGACGATAAAAAAATATTGCAACTGATTGGCAAAGAAAACCTATCGGCATGGGTGAGTACGCTTGACGATAAAGGCAATCTTTTGAACTACCTCCATACTCGTACAGGCGGCAAGCTCCAGCCAGAGCGTGTCTCGCAACGCACCCTTACGGCGGCGGGTACGATGCCCAACCTAAGTACGGGCAAAGCCACCGAATTGCGCGAGCAAATCCATACGGCAGGCAAGCCATATATTCCCGGTTCGTCGCTCAAAGGTTCATTGAGGACTGCCGTGTTAAGACTCTATATTGAGGAAGACGGTAATAATGATTTTTACGACAATAAATACAACACACGCGACCGTAGAGGGCGTTTCAATGATACCGAAATCCTCAAACGGCATTTTGGAAATGACCCAAACCATGACATTTTTCGCTTGATACGCACGGGCGATTCGCTGTTTGAAAAAACAAATTGTCTCTTATCTCGCAGTATCAATCTGATGGGTCGAGGATGGAAGTTTGATGATGGAATACAACAATATATTGAGTGCATTCCGGCGCACGAAGAAACGACATTACGTATTTCATTCAACGAGCTACTGGAGAAAACCGCCGCTACCAAACGCCTCAAACGTCGCCCCAAACACAGAGGCGGTCATTGGGAACCTTACCACCTGTTTCCCAAGAAAAAAGTCGCTGATTTGCACCCCGAAAAGCTATTTTATTTTGTCAATCAACACACGTCTATATTGATTGAAGATGAACTCAAATTTTGGGAAAATGAGAAAAGTTATCCCGATGAAATCGCTGAATATATTGGTATTTTGGAAGACCTCAAAAGCGACATCGCTCAACTCAATCAAGGCAAAACCGCCGACACTTGCATCCTACGACTCGGCTGGGGCAGCAGCTTCAAAAGCATGACGGGCGATTGGCAAGTCGATAAGTTTTTGGATAGAGATTTTGACCAACTCATCAAAGAACTCCGACCTAAACATGACATCAATCTGCCCTATCCCAAAACGCGGCGTATGGCAGAGAATGGTATGCCCTTGGGTTTTGTTCGCATTTCAAAATAAGATATAAAATGAAAATTGTTTTAATTTTAACGATAGGAACGCGCGATGTGCGTCTGATGAATAATTACGAGGAATTTGTTGATGAGGTAATTCATGTCGATACGCGAGGAAAGGAATTATTGGAACTTATCTCTGCGCGGTATGATGGCAAAATCATCGCGGATAATCTTGTAGTTTATTCCGACTATCTGCAATTACCGATTGCTACACCTGCCGTCAGATATGTACTCGAAAAGGAGAAAAAAATAGATAAGATATTTTTTGTGGTGACAGACCAATCGGAAGTAAAACCTAAAGTAGAGGAACATCATAGCAAGCGAGACACCATGCACCTTGCGTCAATTATTGAATATGGTATCAAAAAGATATTTTCGCAACTTGCTGATACTAAGTTTGAAACGATGCCTTTAGGGAAAGGAATATTGGAATATGATATCATGTACGAAGAATTTGAGGCAACTTTTAATGACGGTTTTTTGAACGTACCACAAGACAGTAAGGTGTATATCCAACCGCAAGGCGGAATTGATGCGATTAATTTTCCGCTACTATTGCGCTGTATCGAACGCTATCCAAATACGAAACATCTTTTCAAACCTGAAGACCAAGTGGATTCAGCTGAGCTTTCTTTTCCCGATTTATTTGTGCAAAATCTCAAAAAACACAAGATAATCAACGCGCTCCAAAGCTACGACTATTCGGCAATCGTCACCTTAGACCACTCTGAAGAACTGACCCGTTTTGCGCGCTTTGCTTACCACCTTACGGCACTCAATTTTGAAGTGGTGCGAGATATTATTCACGAGTTTATGAAAGATAGTACAGATGAAAAACAACATTTTATTGATTTTGAAAATAAAGTGAATCGCTTGATGCGAGATAAAAATGAGCATATAGGACACTTGTATTTGGTAGCCAAAATCCGCTATCACCAAAATGCCTATGATGATTTTTTGGTGAAAATGTTTACGGTAAATGAACAGATATTGATTCCGCCACTTGAACGAAAACTTGGTGGGGAAATTGTTTATAGCCCACTAACAAAACATCGTGATTGGAATGTCCTTATTGATAATTATAGTGGATTAAAAACATATCTAAAGGGTAAAACACATAATGGAAGAAGGTTAGGATATTGGTCACCCAACAGGATAGCATATTCGTATATATATGGCTACGTTTTTCCTCAAAAAGATGCCTTATTAATAAATTTACAAGGTCGTTTAGAAAAACTCGCTTTACTAAGACACGATACCGTTCATTCATTAATTTTTGTAGATAAACAATTAATTATTAATAGTTTGTCGAATAATGCAACTGAAAGTGATTTAGAAAATTTATTAAATTTAGCTGACCAATATTTTAATATTAACGAACATGGTATTTTTGATGAAATCAATGCCTTTATATTAGACTATTTTTTGAAATGCTCCAGCAATAAAAATTAGGTAAAATAAAAAAACCATATATTTACTCCGGCAAATCCGTTCTTTGAAATGCTGTCCATCACAATGAGTGTGGTATGCTCATTGTTCAAAAATAAAAAGCCCGTAATAAGCCCCTCTCCAAGTTTGGAGAGGGCTTAGGTTTATGACAAAACTACCCCCAATTTCTAATATATCACTCTCTCAAAAACAAAGCATTATATATTAATGCTCTTTAGACCCTCATCCATTTTAGGTAGGATTGAAACAATTATAAGAGCCTATGTTTTTTAGGTTCTTTTCTCTTTAGACCCTCATCCATTTTAGGTAGGATTGAAACAAACATTGCTCAAAAAAAGCATCGGGAGTATGAGACTTTAGACCCTCATCCATTTTAGGTAGGATTGAAACATCTCTGTCATCTTCGATGTGTACGGCATCGACACTTTAGACCCTCATCCATTTTAGGTAGGATTGAAACTATCAATTTCTGACACAATGGGTGGCTGTATAAACTTTAGACCCTCATCCATTTTAGGTAGGATTGAAACACTCCAACTCATTAGCACGTTCAATAACACGAAGCTTTAGACCCTCATCCATTTTAGGTAGGATTGAAACACCTTGCACCCTTATTTTTAAAGATACGGCTTGTACTTTAGACCCTCATCCATTTTAGGTAGGATTGAAACCAATCTGCTCAGAGCTTATATTCCAAGCCCATGATACTTTAGACCCTCATCCATTTTAGGTAGGATTGAAACAAAATTGAACCTAATTTTTTATTAATTGACTTACCGCTTTAGACCCTCATCCATTTTAGGTAGGATTGAAACGTTATTTTCAGCATCATAGACATCACTAAGGATTTCTTTAGACCCTCATCCATTTTAGGTAGGATTGAAACATTTCTCCGGCGTTCTGCTTGATGAAAGTAGAGAACTTTAGACCCTCATCCATTTTAGGTAGGATTGAAACATATCGCCGAAAGCATTCGTGAAATCGGCTTCCATCTTTAGACCCTCATCCATTTTAGGTAGGATTGAAACTAATGGTTTTTTCTTGCCAGGATTCTTTGTCTGCTCTTTAGACCCTCATCCATTTTAGGTAGGATTGAAACTTATGTTCGCGGCATTTAGTGAACGCTCCACGTCCCTTTAGACCCTCATCCATTTTAGGTAGGATTGAAACTAATGGTCTGATCAGACCAGATACGCTCTACTTCAACTTTAGACCCTCATCCATTTTAGGTAGGATTGAAACTTATTTTAGTTTGGTGAAGAAAATAATGAACTCTTCTTTAGACCCTCATCCATTTTAGGTAGGATTGAAACCTAATTGCTTCGCTCGTTATGTCAACCTGTGAACCGCTTTAGACCCTCATCCATTTTAGGTAGGATTGAAACTATGCGCCCCGAACGGGTACGCGGTAGAAACAGCTTTAGACCCTCATCCATTTTAGGTAGGATTGAAACAATGTCTTCCTGCGTGAAGTTTCTACGGGCTTTTACTTTAGACCCTCATCCATTTTAGGTAGGATTGAAACAATGTCTTCCTACGTGAAGTTTCTACGGGCTTTTACTTTAGACCCTCATCCATTTTAGGTAGGATTGAAACAATTGCTCCTCGAATAATTGACCCTCGAAAGTCTTTAGACCCTCATCCATTTTAGGTAGGATTGAAACCAGAACGCATATCTGTAGAAGTAGGACAGTGGTCGCTTTAGACCCTCATCCATTTTAGGTAGGATTGAAACAAACATGATTAAGAAGTTTGTATGTAAAAGAGTCTTTAGACCCACATCCATTTTAGGTAGGATTGAAACTGATGTTGTATTGCATTTTAAAAAACGCCCTACTTTAGACCCACATCCATTTTAGGTAGGATTGAAACAACAACATTTTCATTAGATAGAAAGTCAATCTCATCTTTAGACCCACATCCATTTTAGGTAGGATTGAAACTGATGTTGTATTGCATTTTAAAAAACGCCCTACTTTAGACCCACATCCATTTTAGGTAGGATTGAAACTAAACTAAAAATTGGTAATGAGGGTTGCCTACGTACTTTAGACCCTCATCCATTTTAGGTAGGATTGAAACGATTGTGTTTTGTTCTGTTCTCGGTAAACGATTGCTTTAGACCCTCATCCATTTTAGGTAGGATTGAAACTATTAACAAACAGATGGGTTGTACGGTATTTTACAACTTTAGACCCTCATCCATTTTAGGTAGGATTGAAACTTTCTGGGTCTTCTGACGTTGATAGTTCGATAGCACTTTAGACCCTCATCCATTTTAGGTAGGATTGAAACATACTCCAAGTTTTGGATAGTAATCAGCTTGCAAAACAACTTTAGACCCTCATCCATTTTAGGTAGGATTGAAACACACTCATGAGCCCATCCGCAGGCAATGTCGTGCTTTAGACCCACATCCATTTTAGGTAGGATTGAAACGCTAAAGGAAATATCATCCCAGTCATCAGTATCGCTTTAGACCCACATCCATTTTAGGTAGGATTGAAACGAGTTACTCCATCGCTCTGGGTCACAACCCAGTCACTTTAGACCCACATCCATTTTAGGTAGGATTGAAACATAATAGCCGCTTTTTATGTCTTTGTTAGGGTACTTTAGACCCACATCCATTTTAGGTAGGATTGAAACTTGTGCAGTTTCTTCATCAATTTGCTCCATGATTGCTTTAGACCCTCATCCATTTTAGGTAGGATTGAAACATTCATTCTCCTCTGTGCACGGTTTTTCCGTTTTGCTTTAGACCCTCATCCATTTTAGGTAGGATTGAAACAAATAGTTAACACCAGCACTATAACCTGCATGATTCTTTAGACCATCATCCATTTTAGGTAGGATTGAAACAATCTCTCGAACGTTAAAATCTCGTACTCTGAATCTTTAGACCCTCATCCATTTTAGGTAGGATTGAAACAGAACACCCTCCATTCACCATTCAAAGGGTCGGAACTTTAGACCCTCATCCATTTTAGGTAGGAAATAATGGTTAATGATTAACGGTTAATGATTAATGAATGAAATAATGAGTTAATGCGTTTTTTATATTAATCATTAATCGTTATACATTAATCATTA
>Ga0209595_100397_pt1 | contig 15244 bp, 14 predicted proteins | sample Porto_4metaG_FD_187427 | JGI IMG/M metagenome (GOLD analysis project Ga0209595, IMG submission 187427) | Marine algal microbial communities from Porto, Portugal - Porto_4 metaG (SPAdes) (version 2) | ecosystem: Host-associated > Algae > Red algae > Unclassified | place: Portugal: Porto...
CGGAGACCTGGACCGCGACGTCATCGTGGTGGTGCGCTTCCAGGGCCCGAAGGCCAACGGCATGCCTGAGCTGCATAAACTGACACCCTACCTGGGCGTGCTTCAGGACCGCGGCTATCATGTGGCGCTGGTCACCGATGGTCGCATGTCCGGCGCCTCAGGCAAGGTACCGGCGGCGATCCATATCACCCCGGAAGCCGTCGATGGCGGCCCACTGGCCAAACTCGTCGATGGTGACCTGGTTCGCCTGGACGCCGACACGGGCGAGCTCAAGGTGCTAGTCGACGCCGCCTCCTGGGCCGAGCGTCCCAAGCGCGTCGCCGAGCTCGACCACTACCACGTAGGGCTCGGTCGCGAACTGTTCGGCGGCTTCCGTCACCTGGCGATGCGCGCCGAAGAAGGGGCCGGCGTCTTCGGTGGCTTCGAGGCCGACGACCTGGCGCGTCAGCAGGGCCAGATCCACGACGAGGACGCCTAGTCGCCCATGAACCGTCCAGCCCTGATCGGCGACATCGGCGGCACCAACGCGCGTTTCGCGCTCGTGGTCCCCGGAGAGGTATCGCCCCGAGAGATCCAGACCCTGCCCTGCGCCGACTACCCGGGCGTGGTCGACGCCGCCCGCGCCTACCTTGAGGGTGTCGGTGCCAGCGGCGATAAGGCCCCGAAGGAAGCCTGCCTGGCCTTCGCCTGCCCGGTGCATGGCGAGCGGGTCACGATGACCAACAACCACTGGGACTTCACCAAGACACAGGCGCGAGAGGCCCTGGGCCTCGACCTGTTCAAGGTAGTGAACGATTTCATGGCCCAGGCCCTTGGCGTGCCCCACGTCGGCGAGGCTGACCTGATGACGGTGCAGCATGGCGACAACATCGGCCACGCCACACGCCTGGTGATCGGCCCAGGAACCGGGCTCGGCGTGGCCGGTGTCTTCCCCGCACGGCGTGCATGGATTCCGCTCCCGACCGAAGGCGGCCATGTCAGCTATGCCCCGACGGACGCCCAGGAACTGGCCATCTACGAGCGCTTCCATCAGCGCTATGGCAGGGTCAGCGTCGAGCGTGTCCTGTGTGGCCAGGGGCTGCTCGACCTTTACCGTATCCTGGCCGAGATCGAGGGCCATCCGGCGCCGGCCGCCAGCCCCGCCGAGGTCACGCAGGCGGCCAACAGAGGCGACCCTCTGGGGCGTGATACCATCCTGCGGTTTCTCAAGATTCTCGGCGACGTTGCCGGCGATGCGGCCCTCACCATGGGCGCTCGGGGCGGCGTTTACCTGTGCGGAGGCATCGTGCCCCGGCTGATCGACTGGTTGCCGCACAGCGGCTTCCTCAACGCGTTCAGTGCCAAGGGGCGAATGCGGCCGTACAACGAGGCCATCGCTATCCACGTGGTCACCGCGCCCTGGACAGGGCTGCTGGGCGCCGCCGAGGCCCTCCACAACGAAGAGGTCGAACCATGATTCCCGCATCTCTCAAGGCATTGATCGACGCCACCACCGGCCACGGCTACGTTGCCTGGGCCGGCCGCGACGTCTGGGTGGCCAATGAAGACTGGGGCCAGCTGGCCGTTTCGCTGCAGGGAGCCCAGGTCCTGCACTATTTACCCGCGGCCGACGCTACGGGCGAAGCCGCGCACGAGGACAACGCGGCTGGCGTCGACAGCGGCGCCGAGGACCCGCTGGTGCCCGGTGGTTGGCTGTGGGTGACGCCAACCCCCCAGGATACCCCCGGCGCCATCCGCGGTGGCATTCCGCTGTGCTGGCCGTGGTTCGCCGATGAGAATACCGCCGACGAGACCCCCGACCGCTCTGGGCCCATGCACGGCCCCGTGCGCAAGGCCAACTGGCTTCTCGACGCGGTGGATGAACACGAAGACGGTATCGAGCTGCACTTGTCACTGCCCGAGCGGCTGCACAGCCAGCTGCATCCACGAGCGGTGATACAAGCCAATGCCCAGCGCTTGCACGTCGAACTGATTACCGAGCACCGCGGCGAAACTCCGGTGAAGATGACCTGTGCCCTGCATAGCTATCTTGCCGTGAATCAGGTCTTCGAAAGCCGCGTCGAAGGCCTCGCCGGGGCGCGCTATCTGGACAAGCTCAAGGGCTTCGCCGAGAGCGAACAGCAGGGGGAACTCGGGGTGCGTCAAGGCGTAGACCGGATCTATCACTCCAACGCCGAAGTCGTGCTCGACGACGGACGGCGCCGCCTGCGCATTGCTCGCCAGAACAGCGACTCCGTCGTGGTCTGGAACCCCGGCGAAACGCCAAATCCCGATACGCCGCTGGCGGCTGCACGACGTTTCCTGTGCATCGAGTCGGCCAACACCCGCCTCGACCCCGTGTGGGTGGTTCCAGGCGCTCAGCACATGCTAGGCACCACGCTATCGCTCTCGAGCCAGTGAGCCCACGGACAAGGAGACCGCGTCATGACGCCCATTATTGCCTTCGGTGAAGCCCTGGTCGACATGCTGTCAAGCCACCTCGGGGAGGATCGCGATGGCCCCGAAACCTTCACGCCCTACGCCGGCGGCGCACCGGCCAATGTGGCCGTCGCCTGTGCACGACTGGGAATGACGAGCCGGTTCCTGGGTATGCTAGGCGACGATCACTTCGGCGATTTTCTGGCCCGCGAGCTCGCCGCTCACGGTGTCGATGTGACCGGCGTGGTGCGTACCCAAAAGGCCCGAACCGCGCTGGCTTTCGTGTCTCGGGACGCTAGCGGTGAGCGCACCTTCGACTTCTACCGTCCGCCGGCCGCGGACTTGCTGTACCGCACAGAGCACCTCCCCGCCGGTGTATTCGCCGATCCCGCCATCGTTCACCTCTGCAGCAACAGCCTGACCGAACCGGATATCGCCGAGACAACCCTGGCCATTACCGAAATGGCGCAACGCTCGGGCAGCCTGGTCAGCGTCGATGCCAACCTGCGCCACAACTTGTGGCCGGACCACCGCATCGACGTGGGACTGGTCACTCGCCTGATAGACCAGGCCGACCTCATCAAGCTGTCCGCCGAAGAACTCGATGCCCTGCGCGGGGACCACCCCCGCAACGATTGGCTGGCCGAACGACTGGCCGCAGGCGCTCGCCTGATCGTCATCACCGACGGCCCCGCAGAGGTTACCGCTCATACCACCAATGGTGCGGTAACGATGACACCACCGCCGGTAAAGGCCATCGATACCACGGCGGGAGGCGACGCCTTTATCGGTGGCCTGCTCGCGGCACTCGGCGGCCACGATTGGCAGCAGGAAGGCTGGCAGTACGACGCGGCCTTTATCGACAGGGCCCTGACACTGGCTTGCCGCTGCGGCGCCCATGCCGTGACCCGGCCCGGCGCCTACGCCGCTCTGCCCCGGCGTGACGATGTGATCGATTAGACGGGCCACGCCTGCCTCGGCGGCCACACGCCCCCGACACTAGACCAATCAGCAACGGCGCCCTGTGGCGCCGTTGCTGATTAAGTGTGCTCAAGCACCTCGCCGGTGGAACCCTTCTCGCCGACACGACTCAATCCTCTGCCCCATGCCCCCGAGTGCCAGGTAAAGGAACACCATGAGCCCTCCACATGAACATGATCTCAGCTACAAGCTGTTGTTCAGCGAACCGAGGGTCGTCGGTGACCTGCTCACAGGCTTCGTCAAGGAGGACTGGATCGAGCAGCTGGACCTCGACTCTCTGGAGAAGGTCAGCAGCACCTTCGTCACCGATGATCTGCGCGATCGAGAAGACGATGTCATCTGGCGGGTGCGCTTTGGCGACGAGTGGCTGTACGTCTACCTGCTGATCGAATTCCAAAGCACGATCGACCGATTCATGGCGCTGAGAATCATGACATATGTCGGCCTGCTCTATCAGGACCTGGTCAAGCAGAAGGCCCTCACCCTGGACGGCAAACTTCCTCCGGTGCTGCCGATCGTACTCTACAATGGTGAAACACGTTGGAACGCGTCACTCAATATCTCGGAGCTTGTCCTGACGGTGCCAGGGGGGCTGGAACAGTACCGACCGAACCTACGCTACCTGCTGCTGGATGAGGGGGCGATCGTTGCCAGCGAGCAGTGGTCCCAGGAAGCCCAGAACGTGGTATCCGCCATCTTCTTGCTGGAACATCACCGCAGCCCACAGGATGCCATCGACCTGATCGGATTGTTGGTAGACTGGCTGAAGGCGCCACAGCAGACCCAACTCAGGCGGCACTTCGTCCTCTGGATCAAGCGTGTCCTGCTGCCGAACTGGGCGCCCAGCGACGAACGAAGCTCCTGGCAGGCGCTCAACGACTTAAGCGAGGTGCATAGCATGTTGTCGGAACGTGCCAAGCGGTGGCCGGAACACTGGAAACAGCAGGGTCTCGAGGCAGGCCGTCAGGAGGGCCTGACGAAAGGCCTCGAAGAGGGCCTGACGAAAGGCCTCGAAGAGGGCCTGACGAAAGGCCTCGAAGAGGGCCTGACGAAAGGCCTCGAAGAGGGCCTGACGAAAGGCCTCGAGGAGGGCCGCCAAGAGGGCCGCCAAGAGGGCCTGACGAAAGGCCGCCAGGAAGGGTTGCGGGAGGCGCAGCGAGGCATCGCTCGGAAAATGCTGCAACGAACAGACATGGACGATCAGACCATCGCGGAACTGTCGGGTCTGGACGTCGAACTCGTTGGCCGATTGCGGGAAGACCTGGAACGCTCTTCGTGACCCTGTCTCGAAGGGAACACCAGTGGTAGCCTCGCCATGCGCGACGGGCGCTCGCAGCACCGTCAACAGGCTCCCCAAGACCCCACCCGCTCACCGCCAGGCGCCCCTTTCTCGGCATCACGCCCCCTCCTGCAAACGCCGCCAGCCACGGCGCTACGCGCCATGCCTGGCGCACCAAAAAAATCCGGCCAAAGAGGCCGGACCAAGGACAGCACCAGCTGTCGAGAGAGCACATGGAAGACGACAAGCGCCGTTCAGATGCAAGAAGCTCTAGCAGAGAGTTCTGGGCGACGCACCACGATCACGGCCGAGCCACGCTACCCGGCGGTTGAGCATCACCCCGCGACACCCGTCATCAGGTCACGGGGCAGCGCCAATGCCGTTCAATGATGAAAACGGTCGGCGGCCTCCTTGGCCAGGGCGCGAATGGCGTCCCAGTCACCGGCGTCGACCAACGAAGCCGGGGTGAGCCAGGAGCCTCCGACGCACATGACACTGGGCAACGCCAAGTATTCGGCCGCATTGTCCAGGCCGATGCCTCCGGTGGGGCAGAAGCGTGCCTCACTGATCGGACCGGCGAAGGCCTTGAGCGCCTTGACGCCGCCGCTGGCCTCGGCCGGGAAAAACTTGAAGCGCCGGTAACCGTACTGCCAGCCGGTCATCAGCTCGGAAACGGTAGCCACGCCCGGCAACATCGGCACCGGGCTCTCGACACCATAACGATACAGCGCTTCAGTCGCGCCAGGCGTCACCACGAAATCGGCACCGGCCTGCTCCACCAGACGATACTGGGCCGGCGTCAGAACGGTCCCCGCAGCGATGCTAGCCTGGGGAATCTCCTTCTTGAGGCGAGCGATCGCCTCAATGGCGCAGTCGGTGCGTAGCGTCACCTCAAGCACACTCAGCCCCCCCTCCACAAGCGCTCGCCCCATTGGTACGGCATCTTCGATGCGCTTGATGGTGATGACCGGGATCACCTCGGCCTTGAGGCAAATGCTGTCGAGTTCCGTGGTGCGGGTGGACGGCAATTGTTTGTCGATGGTCATGTGCATCACTCCAGAAAATTAGGGGGCCCAGTAAATAGCCAGCGGGCAGCTGAGAAAGGCACGAATGGGCAGCCTGCGAACGTCGTCGCCGGTCATGGCACGCCCCAGAACATCGCGCTTGTCTTCGCCGGTGATATGCAGCACGTGGCGTCTAGCGTGATGCAGGCGTTCGGCACTCAAGGTGATACGTGCCTGGGGCTGGCTCGGCGTGCGCACGGCCACCACGGCCGCGTCACTGGCCAAGGCCAGATCCAACTCACGACTGTCGGGGAACAGCGAGGCGGTGTGGCCGTCTGCGCCCATGCCCAGGATGACCACACTAGCCGGCCACGCCAGCCCATCGAGGCGCGCGCCGACCTCATCGATTCCCTGCTCCGGGGTGCCGTCAGAGGTCGTCAGAGACACAAAGTTTGCTGCCTTGGCCGCCCCCACCAGCAGGTGCTCGCGCACCAGGCGGGCGTTGGAGTCCTCGGCATCAGACGCTACCCAGCGCTCATCTGCCAGGGTCACGTCGATGCGCGACCAAGGCAGATCCTGAGCGGCCAAGGCCGCGAAGAACGGCACCGGCGTAGAGCCGCCCGATACGATCAACAGCACGCGATCCTGGCCTGCGAGGTCATGCCGCAAGGCCTCGCCGACAGACTCAGCCAGCTGCTGCGCCAACTGCTCGCGGGGCTTCGGTGTGGTCTGACTCATGTCAATAGTCCTCGTACCAGCTACGGCCGTCCTGGGTGATCATGGCGATCGACGCCACCGGTCCCCAGGAGCCAGCGGGATAGCGACGCGGAGGCTCGTCACGATCCTCCCAGGCCCCGATCAGCGCATCACACCACTGCCAGGCATGCTCTACCTCGTCGCGACGCACGAACAGGTACTGCTGCCCTTTCATCACCTCCAGCAGCAAGCGCTCATAGGCATCAGGAATCCGCGCCTTGGGAAAAGCGCTGTTGAAGTCCAGATGCAGCGGTCCTCGACGCAGGCGCATGCCCTTGTCCAGGCCGCTGTCCTTGGTCAGCACCTCGAGGCGAATGCCTTCTTCCGGCTGTAACCGGATGATCAACTTGTTGGCCGCCAGGGAGCGCTGATCGGGATCGAAGATATAGTGCGGCTGTTGACGGAAATGGATCACAATCTGGGATAACTTTTCAGGCATCCGCTTGCCGGTGCGCAAGTAGAAAGGCACCCCCGCCCAGCGCCAGTTGGACACTTCGGTCTTCATGGCGACGAAGGTCTCGGTGTGACTTTGCGTATTGGCGCCCTCTTCATCCAGATAGCCGGGTACGCCGGCGCCATCGGTGGTCCCAGCGGTGTACTGTCCGCGCACCACATCGCGCCCGAGCATGTCATCGGTGAATGGCTTGAGCGCCTTCAACACCTTGACCTTTTCATCGCGGATGGCATCGGCATCCAGATTGGCTGGTGGGTCCATGGCGATCAGGCAGACCAGCTGCAGCAAATGATTCTGCACCATGTCACGCAGTTGACCGGCATTGTCGAAGTACCCCCAACGCCCTTCGATGCCGACCTTTTCGGCCACGGTGATCTCCACATGGGAGATGTGATTCTGATTCCACTGGGTGCCAAACAGCGGATTGGCAAACCGCAGCGCGATCAGGTTCTGGACGGTTTCCTTACCAAGGTAGTGATCGATGCGATAGACCCGCGACTCGGGGAACACATCGCCCACCGCATCGTTGATGCTCTTCGATGACTCCAGGTCATAGCCGATCGGCTTCTCCACCACCACGCGACTCTGCTCATCGAGGCTGCCACTACCCTGCAAATGTCGACAGATGTCGCCATAGAGACTCGCGCCCACGGCAAGATAGACCACCAGCGGGCGGCTACCCTTGGCGCCCTCCCGCCACTCGCGAATGGCGCTGTAGCCATCGGCCGCGGTGAAGTCCACCGTCACAAAGGACAGGCGGGCGAGAAAGCGCTTTACCACCTTGGCATCGAGTTCATCAGCCTTGACGCGAGTCTTCAGCGCGGCCTCGACCCGATCACGAAAGTCCGTTGCACTGATATCCTGTCGGGCCAACCCCAGCAGGCGAGTGTCGTCATGCAGCAACCCTTCCCGATCGAGCTGATAGAGCGCGGGAAACAGCTTGCGCTGCGACAGGTCACCGAGAGCCCCGAACAGCGCCAGATCGATGTCGGTGCGCTCCGCGCCGGTGGATCGGGTGCGTTGAGTCATAACCGTCCTCGCTAGATGGAGAGAAAGGCGCCGTCAGTGGATCCTGGGCAGCGTCTTTCTAAGTTTACAAAAAAATAGTGGGTTTTGAACTGCCAAATCAATCTATTTTTTGTAAACTTACACAAAAAATGACAGACCGGCGCTTATACATTGGACGTAGATAAACAGAAGGCTACGATAGCCGCCATACGTTAGTAAAATCACTACATTGCCCGGGCGGCCCAGCCAGCGTTGAGCCTCTCCTTCCCCGGCATCGCTTCCAAGGGAGTCTTCGACATGGTCCGTCACGACCTTATTGACCGTATTCGTCGCCGCCTCGACGAACTCAATCGCTCAGAGCGCAAGGTCGCGGACGTGATCCTGGCAGACCCCGACGCGGCGACCGGCATGAGTATTGCCAGTTTGGCCCAAGCCGCCTCGGTCAGCGAGCCTACCGTCAACCGGTTCTGTCGCAACTTCGAGGCCAAGGGCTACCCGGACTTCAAGATCCAGCTGGCCCAGAGCCTGGCCGGCGGCACCCCCTATGTCAGCCGCGCCGTCGAGCCCGACGACAGCGCCGACGCCTATACCGGCAAGATCTTTGGTGCCACGATTGCAGCACTCGACCTGGCTCAGCGCGAGGTCGCCCCCGAGCGGATCGATCGCGTGGTCGACTACCTGATCCAGGCCAAGCAGATCCACTTCTTCGGCCTCGGGGCCTCCGGCGCGGTGGCCCAGGATGCGCAGCACAAGTTTTTCCGCTTCAACTTGCCCGTGACGGCCTATATCGATGTCTTGATGCAACGCATGGTCGCCGCCGCCTGCCACACCGGCGATGTCGTGGTGGTGCTGTCATACACCGGGCGTACCCGGGACCTGGTCGATATCGCCGCCCTGGCACGAGAAAATGGCGCCGTTGTCCTGGGCATTACCGCACCTGACTCGCCGCTCGCCCGGCAATGTACCGAGACCCTCGAGATCAGCGCACCGGAAGATACCGACTACTACATGCCAATGACGTCGCGCATGGTGCAATTGGCGTTGATCGATGTCCTGGCTACCGGGGTCACCCTGCGTCGTGGCGAAGACTTCCTTCACCACCTGAAGAAGATCAAGGATAGCCTGCGCGACACCCGCTACCCCCTGACCGACTGATGCGAGATTCGACGGCTGCCGTCGCTGGCACACCACTGGCGGCAGCCGGCGAATCGAGCCCATCGCCAGGCACTCCCTCAGACTTGCCTGCGAATGCCTCACGCACAACAATATGCGCTACCCTCACCCCTGCCTCGATGGCGTTGATTCAACACGCTCAGCCGACCAAACAGCAGGCTCGACCTCGTCGAATACGCACGACTATCAACAAGGATTGCCCCATGCGCTGGACGCTTACCACCGTCGCCGTGCTGACCACCATCAGCGCGCCCACCTTCGCCGACACCTTTCGCTTTACCGCGATTCCTGACGAGGACCAGTCCCGCCTGGTCGAGCGCTTCTCTCGGGTCGCCGACTACCTGGCAAACGAGCTCGGCGTGGAGGTCGAGTACGTGCCGGTCAAATCCTACGGCGCCGCGGTCACCGCCTTTCGTAACGACCAGGTCCAGCTGGCCTGGTTCGGCGGACTGTCCGGCGTTCAAGCTCGGCGCCTGGTCCCCGACTCCGTCGCCCTGGCCCAAGGGGCCGAGGACGCCGAGTTCACCAGCTACTTCATTGCTCACGACAGCACCGGCCTTGCACCGAGCGAGGATGAGCTGCCGGACGCAGTGCAGGACATGACCTTTACCTTCGGCGCCAAGACCTCTACCTCCGGACGCCTGATGCCGGAGCACTTCCTGCGTCAGCGCTTTGGCGAAGCACCCGACGATATCTTTTCCCGAGTCGGCTTCTCCGGCGATCACACCCGCACCATCGCCCTGGTCGAAGCCGGCACCTATGATCTCGGTGCGGTCAACTACAGCGTATGGGATGCCGCCGTCGAGGAGGGTCGCGTCGATACCGACAAGGTTCAGGTGATCTGGACCACGCCGAGCTACCCTGACTACCAATGGACCCTGCGTGGCGATGCCGACGAACGCTTCGGCGCTGATTTCACCACCAACCTGCGCCAAGCCCTGCTCGACATGGAGGATCCGCAACTGTTGGACAGCTTCCCCCGTTCGGGCTTTATTCCCGCCGACAACGCCATGTACGCTCCCATAGAGGACGTCGCCGAAGACCTCGGTCTGGTGCGCTAATGTCCGAAACCCCGCTAGCGTGTTTCGAGGCCGAGGACCTGGGCCATGGCGAGCATCGAGTACTCAGCGCAGTCACGCTATCGCTGCTCCCGGGCCAGCGAATCGCGCTGCTCGGAGCCAGCGGGGTCGGCAAGTCGACCCTGCTGGCGGCCCTGCGTCAGCGCCTTGGCGCCCGTGGTGCCTGGTGTCCTCAGCATCATGGCCTGGTCCCCCAACTGGCGGTGTACCACAACGTCTATATGGGCCGCCTTGAGCATCACTCCGCCCTGGCCAACCTGTGGAACCTGGCGCGGCCGCTGAAGGGCCCCTGGAATGACGTCGCCGGGCTATGCGACGAACTCGGCCTGACGGGTCTGATGCGTCGCCCGGTGGGCCGGCTCTCCGGCGGCCAACGCCAGCGTGTCGCCATCGCTCGCGCTTTCTATCAGCAGCGTGAGGTGTTTCTCGGCGACGAGCCTGTCGCCAGCGTCGATCCCCACCAGGCGCTGGCCCTGCTCGAGCGCATCGACACGCGCCATGCCGGATCGGTGATTGCGCTGCACCAACGCGAGCTGGCTCTCAGTCACTGTGACCGGGTCTGGGGGCTCGCCGACGGACGTGTCGTCATCGATGCGCCTAGCCACGAGCTGTCTCTGGCCGATCTGGACGCCCTCTACCCCAGCGCCGAAGGCAGGACCCGATCGCTACCGCCGAGCAACGCGCCAGTGTCAGCGAATGCGGATGACGTCACCCGGCCTCTCGACGCGACCCCGCCCTGCTCGCGAGGGAGACAATGAGCAGCGCCCCACCTCGGCCCCACTTGCTCAGCGGCAACACAACCGGCCTGCGCTTGGCCCGCCACACTCTCACCCTGATTGCCTTGGCCGTACTGCTGGCACCGCTAGCGGACCTCGCGGTGCTCAGCCGCGACCCTTGGGCCGAACTCGGGCGCATCGCCAAGGGGCTGGCGCTCCCCGACATCGGCGCCGTCGAGGACCCCTTCACCGCCATCGGTCTGACCATCGGCGTCGCGCTGTGGGGCACCGCTGCTGGCGTGATCCTGGGCTTTCCCCTGGCGCTACTGTTCTCGCGCTCGCGCCTGATCCGGGCCGGCTGCGCTTTCGTTCGCGCCATCCATGAGCTGTTCTGGGCGTTACTGTTTCTTCAGGTATTCGGGCTTTCGGCGGTGACGGCACTCGCGGCCTTGGCAATTCCCTACGCCGGCATCTTCGCCAAGGTTTACGCGGAAATCTTCGAACAAGTCCCCGGCGCAGCACGCAACGCTCTGCCACAGGGCGTCGGGCGCCTGTCTCGATTCGCCTATACCGAGCTCCCCCTGGCGCTCGGGCAACTCGCGGCCTATACCCGCTACCGCTTCGAGTGCGGCCTGCGGGCAAGCGTGCTGCTGGGGTTCGTCGGCCTGCCGACCCTGGGCTTCCAGCTCGAGACCGCGTTCCGCGAAGGACGTTACGCCGAGGCCGGGGCTCTGCTGTGGCTCTTCTACTTGTTGATCGCCAGCCTGCCGCTGTGGGCGCATCGCCGAATGCTACCGCTATTGGCGCTAGGCTCGATCTTTCTGCTCGGCCCATGGCCCGACATCGATGCGGGCCTAGTGACGCGTTTCGTGACCCAGGATATTTGGCCCCGAGCGCTACTGGAGGGAGATGCCAGCGGCCTGGCGGCCTGGTTTCAGGCCATCCCCGAACTGCTGCCGGCGATCGGCAACACGCTATTGCTCGGTCTGCTCGGTAGCGTCGGGGCACTACTGGTAGCGCTCATTCTATGGCCATTGGCGTCACGCCACTTCGGCACCGTCGCAAGCCGCCTGGCCGGCACAGGGCTGCTGATCTTCCTACGCTCCACCCCCGAGCTGTTACTGGCGTTCGTCTTCCTGTTACTGCTTGGCCCCTCACTGCTGCCCGCCTGGATCGCTCTGGCGCTTCACAACGGCGCCCTTATCGCCTTTCTTGTCGCTCGCCATGCCGACAACCTGCGCCCTGGCATGCCGAGCACCTCGGCCAGTGGGCGTCTCGCCTATGAGCTCTTGCCCAGGGTCTATCCCGCCATGCTCGCCCTGCTCTACTACCGCGCAGAAGTCATTCTGCGCGAGACGGCGCTGCTCGGCATGCTCGGTGTCGCGACACTCGGATACGTGATCGACGACTACTTCCAGACCCTGATGTTCGACGTGGCCTTCTTCCTGTTGCTCGTCACTGCCGGCCTCAACATTGTCGTCGATGCCCTGGCACGACGGCTCAGGCCCAGCGAGACGCCGATGGACGACCCCTGCCTGCGCTAGAGTCCGAGGCGACTCCCGTCCCACGACGGAAACGCCGACCCGTTTCCGGGTCGGCGTTTCTGTTGTGCGATACGGCGCTGACGCCAGGGTCAGCCGTGTCGAAAGCGGCGTCGGACGAAGGACGCTCTACGCGTCAGGCCGACGGGATGACCGCGGTCACGCTGATCTCGACCAGCAGCTCCTCCGACGGCATCGGCGCGCACACGCAGGCACGTGCCGGTGCGTGCCCTTGCGGCATCCACGCATCCCATACCGCATTCATCGCCGCGACATCCCCACCATTCTTGAGATAAAGAGTGGCGCTAAGCAGGTGCTCGCGATCGCTGCCGATCTCTTCGAGCAGTGCATCGACCCGAGATAGCATGCTCTCGGTCTGCGTGGTGATGTCGCCACTGCGTGCCTCCGGCCCCGCAACCTGGCCGCAAAGATAGGCCACGCCCTGGTGAATCACCGCTCGGCTCATGCGGGTCTTGGTGTCATGACGCTGGATCATCAGCTGTGTCTCCGATGCGCTTCCCAAAAACTTGACCGGGGTCAATTCTTTCAGAAAAGTTTATTTCACTGAATTTTTAATAAAAAACAGCGCTAGCTACTGACAAAGACCGCAACTAGCCGTGGCCTCAGCCTTCATTCCATCAACTCTCCAACATCATACCCTACAAACACAATAGGTTGGGCGCCACCACCGGCCATCCCCGATGTCAGGAACCCGGCATAGCGTCGACTACTCTTTGACCGCCTCGGCAACGGGGTGACGTCGTGCTTCCATTCATATGAGGAAAATAACATGAAACGATCCATGATCATGGCCGCCGTACTAACCACCGCCATGGCTCAAGCCGGCGGGATCGCCACGGCCCAGGCGGCAGAAGGCGATATGGAGAAGTGCTATGGCGTTTCCCTTGCCGGCGAGAACGACTGTAAGGCTGGCCCAGGCACCACCTGCGCCGGTACTTCGACAGTGGACTACCAAGGCAACGCCTGGACCCTGGTTCCCGAAGGCACGTGCACCAGCGTCGAGACCCCCCATGGCACCGGCAGCCTGAGCGAGATCGAACGCCCGTAAGCGAAGGCATCGGTCACACCACCCATCGCCCGCCCCGGCGGGCGGTGGACCCCGAGGCAGCGGTGGAACCTGTCCACCGGCACACGAGGCCGACCCAATCACCGACCAAGCCACCGACCAAGCAATCGGCCGCAAGCCCTCGCGACAAGACCGACCGACGCGAGCCGATAACGGCGACCAAACATCAAGGCGCACTCAGCCCATCGCAACCGCCCCGCCGCGACCCGACGAGTCGCGTTAGTCAGGCCCAGACCGAGAGCCGACCATGAACCGAGCCCTGAACCCGATCGTTCCCCCCCCTTCCTCTCCGGCACGCGTACGGCCCAGGCTGGCCGAAGGCGCTGTCGGTATCGGGCTCAAGCATCGCCATGCGCAAGCATTGATCGACACCACCACAGCACCCGACTTCCTCGAACTCCACGCAGAGAACTACATGGACGCCGGCGGGCCGGTACAGGAAAGACTCACGGAGCTGGCAAGACGCTACCCCTTGTCGGTGCACGGCGTCGGCCTATCTCTCGGCAGCGCCCAAGGGCTCGACGACGCCCACCTCGATCGCCTGGTCCGGCTCGTCGATTCGCTAGCGCCTGCGCTGGTGTCAGAGCACCTGGCCTGGAGCCGGCTCGACGGACATAGCTACAACGACCTGTTGCCGGTGCCCCTGACGCGAGAATCATTGGACGTGTTGACCCGCAACATCGATCGCGTGCAACAGCGCCTCGGACGACGCCTGCTGGTGGAGAACCCGAGCCTCTACGTACGCTTGACGGGAAACACCCTCGACGAAGCCGACTTTCTCAACCTGCTGGTGGAACGCACTGACTGTGGCCTGCTGTTCGACATCAACAACGCCTTCATCAGTGCCCACAACATGGACCGCGATCTCGACGATTACCTGCGCTGGATCCCTTGGCATGCGGTGGGCCAGTGGCACCTGGCCGGCCATAGCCTCGACGAGGCGACAACGCCAGCACTGTACATCGACGATCATGGCGGACCGGTGGCAGACCCCGTCTGGACGCTTTACGAGAGCGCCATCCTGCGCTGCCCCACTTTGCCCACCCTGATCGAATGGGACAACAATGTGCCCGAACTGCCGCGCTGGCTCGACGAGGTCCAGCGTGCCCGAGCGGTGCGCCGCAAGGTGCTCGCCCAGCGACTCGACGCGCCATCGGAGGGCCGGCCATGAGCAACCTGGCCCAGTGGCAGCAACGCTTCGTCGCCGCCATGCACAGCCCCGGCGAGGCCGATGCAGACCTCGGTCAGCGCTCAGGGCTCGACGTCTACCGCAACAATATTCGCCACAGCCTGATCGAGGCTCTAAGCATTGCCTATCCGCATACCCGCACCCTGCTCGGCGAACGCTACTTCGACGCACTGGCGGCCCAGCATGTCGCCCAGTGCCCGCCGGCAGACCCACGCTTGCAGCGCTATGGCTCAGGCTTCGCCGAGCGCATAGAGGCCATGCCGGGGCTCGCCGAGTATCGCTATGTGGCCGACATCTGCCGACTGGAACGCGCCCGTCTGGACGTCAGCCACGCCGCCGACGCCGAGGCCCTGGAGGCCGTTCGGCTAGGCCTTGCGCAAGATCCCGAGGCACTTAGCATCAGGCCTCATCCCGCCAGTCGCTGCGTTGCCTGTGGCCACGATGTCGGGGCACTGTGGTCGAGCCTGGAACAGCCAAGCGGTGAGACACCCCGCCTGGGTAACGCGGGTCCCGGCCACTGGCTACTGGTGCGTCGCCGGTCACGGGTGTCCGTCACTCG
>Ga0209595_100402_pt1:0-5000 | contig 15185 bp, 12 predicted proteins | sample Porto_4metaG_FD_187427 | JGI IMG/M metagenome (GOLD analysis project Ga0209595, IMG submission 187427) | Marine algal microbial communities from Porto, Portugal - Porto_4 metaG (SPAdes) (version 2) | ecosystem: Host-associated > Algae > Red algae > Unclassified | place: Portugal: Porto...
TCCGTCGAGGTGGGGCGTGACCGCGTGCCGTCGAAAAGGGGCGCGTGGTCGAGGGGGGTGGGGTTCCGCCGTCTCAGTGGCCGTCTCGGGTGCGAGAGGGACACGTAGACGACAAGTCTCCCAAGTGCCCCAGATGGGTCATTTGCAAGGGGTGGTCAAACTGCACACATCCGCAAAAGCGGCGTGAGCGCCCCCGGAGTGGGGGGGCTCTTTTCGCGTGCTCTTCACGACCCTGAAGAGCTGCCGGGGCGCCCCGGGGGGTGCCTGGGTCGGCGAGGGTCGAGTCGAGACGGATCGCCAAAAGCATGACGGAAAGGTGTTTCCGGACGGCATTGGTGTACCAGGATGATGCGGAGCGTCCGTTTTCAGCCCGGAACCGGACGGAGAGGGTATTAAAGGCGTAGGATGCATGTCGAGTTTGAGTTTAGGGGGTGTTGGGGCGAGGTGAGGTGGGTTGGGGAAAGGGGATTTTGAATTGGGGAAAACCAAGTTCAAAGCTGAAAGACGGTTGGGGAATGTTAGGGGAGTTAGGGTGGGAATATCTAAGATTGAGACTGGGGGTGCGGCGAGGGACAGAACTCTTGCGGACGATACGGGATGAAGGCGAAACTGTGCAGTCGCATTGGGGACGCATAGGGGAAGGGTATTGTGCGGCGGGTGTGGGTGTTGAGGAGGTTGGGGCGACCCTGGGGGTCCATAGCGTCGAATGATGGGTATGCGGGCGTTTCTCTGGAAGTAGACGGTGAAGGTGCACGAAACTGTACAGTCCTGGGCTATACTGGATGGGGAAGAGGATGCCGTGTCAACGTGTTGTGGGGCACACCTGGGTGGGGGTGTTGGGTGAGGTTGGTGCTGAATGTTGGTTTCTGGGCCATAAAGTTGGCGGAGGGTGTCCGCTAGAGGGGAAACTCTGCAGGTCTAGTGAGTACACATAAGGCAACGGCGTACTGTGGCGAGGTTGAAGAGTGGGCCGGTGGGGGGGGTGGATGGGGTGACTTAGGGAGGTTTTGGCGGTATGATGAATATGGGCACGACGACGATGCGGATTGTCGCCAGTCTCGACGGAAACGGGTAGAGGGCGTAGAGGAGGTCCGGAATGCATGTCGAGTTTGAGTTTAGGGGGTGTTGGGGCGAGGTGAGGTGGGTTGGGGAAAGGACATTTTTAATTAGGAAGGCTTTGGTCGCCGAAGTAGGCACGCTATCGGGCGCCCGATTCGGGGCCTCCACATGAGGACATGGCAGATACATAACACACTAACAAATCTGGGCAGGCGCCGTGGATGTTGTTGATGATCTACATTTGTTGGCTCGATAGATGGGCCAGGAGATCGGCGTGTCAACGTTGGGGTGGGCCCACGGGGTGGGTGTCGGTTGAGCAATTGTTCTGGATAAGCGAAGGAACTCTTTAAACTGTGATGGTGCTCAAAGTTGGAACATACATACTTAACTAGTTCGAAGTGTTTCGAGGATGATGTCGTACACAGCGGTGGCATCCACGCAGCCGTTCAAGTCGAGCTTGCCGTCCAACACCCCATCGGCCTTGGTGTACAGCACGGCGCCCGACGCGGGGTCCACGTCCGTGGTCCCATGGCTGCCCTTGACGAGCTTCGCGTTGAGCGGGATGACATCCATTAGGTACCTCATCCCAACAATCTTTTGGGCCAGCCGCCAAGCGACGCGGCCCTTGGCGAAAGTCAATTCTGGGTCAAGGAAGAGCTCTACGGGGTCGTAGCCGGGCTTACGATGGATGTCTACGGTGCGCGCGAAGTCGGGAGCGACGTCATCGGCGCCCTCGGGCCAATAGTAGTAGGTGAACCAGGAAGACGTGGTCGCAACGGCGACAAGGTTCCCGGCGCGGTGGTGGTCAATGTGCTCCGCGGCTTTGCCGGTGCTTTCTAGGACCCGCGCCACGCCGGGGAGGTTTGTCACGAGCTCCCGCACGCGGGTAGCCAACGCTGGGTCGGAGTCGTTGAGGTAGACGTGGGCTACCTGGTGGTCCACAACCGCAAAAGCTGACGACGCGCCGGCGTCGAGGAGCTCCCGCCCGTCTTCGATGCGGACGGCGAGCAAGCCCGCCGCCCGGAGGGCGCGGTTGATGTGCACCGGTGTGTCAACGGCAGTGATGCCATACTCGCTGAGCACAATCACGCGGCTACCGACAGCCTCATAGTGGGTAATGAGGTCGCCAACGACGGCATCGACCTCGTTCAAGTCGCGGGCCACAGCTTGGGCGCCAGGTCCCTCGCGCTGCAGTACGTAGTCGAGGTGTGGGAGGTACACCAGGGTAAGGGTCGGGTTAGACTTGGCGTCGACCGCTAGCGCCGCGTCGGCAATCCACCGGCTCGCCGAGATGTTCGTCGCTGGCCCCCAAAACGAGAAGAGGGGGAACTGCCCGAGTGCGCCCTGCAGGTCGTCCCGCAGTTGTGCTGGCTTGGTGTGGATGTCTGGAAGTTTCCGGCCGTCGGCGGGGTAGCATGGGCGGGGCGTCACCGATATATCGGCCGTTGAGTACATGGCGTACCACCAAAACAGGTTAGCGACTGTAAAAGTGGGGTCCGCTGCCCGTGCGGCGTCCCACACTTTGGGAGCCTGCACGAGGGCGTTAGATTGGCGCCAGAAGCGCACTTCAGCGTCGTCGCGAAAGTACCAGCCGTTGCCGACGATGCCGTGGTCGGTTGGATGTTTGCCGGTCAGGTAGGTGGACTGAACCGAGCAGGTGACGGCGGGCAGAACGGGGCGGATGAATGCGCGGCGGGCGGGCCCGACGGGCGCAAGGTGGGGTGGTGTTGTGGTCTCGGGTGAAGGAGCGGCTGACCTGCCGGCTATCCAGGCGGAGAGGCGGGGGGTGTGGACGCCGACTAGGTCAGCGGAGAGGCCGACGACGTTGATCACTACCGTTTTGTGCATGACGGCAGCAGCAGAGGATAAGAGAGCGGTGGAGGAGGTGGCGCAGTACCAGGGAGAAGCCACAGGCGCAGTTGCGTGTAGAGCGAGCGGGGTGGTGGGCGACCCGATATACCGCAGATGGGTCATTTGCAAAGGGTGGTGAAACTGCATTCTGTTTTGTAGGCCGTCGAGGGGGGATATTCGGATGGGGCGACAGCCCGCGTAGTAGAAGACGCACTTGGACAGCATTCAAATTCGACTCGGAGAGGTTTTCCTAGAATATTTGTGATTATTGGAAGTTTAAGGTTAGTAAATTTGGAGTGGATCAACGGATGGGAACATTTTGGAGATTTAGTAGGAACAGGGACGCGCGCTAGCTAGCTCAGCCGAATCACGTCGAGCCCGCCCATAAACGGGCGGAGCACGTGAGGCACCGTCACGCTCCCGTCGGCCTGGACGTTGTTTTCCAAAATGGTCACAATCATCCGCGGCACGGCACACGCCGTTGCATTGAGGGTGTGGGCGTAGCGAGTGCCCCCCTTGCCGCTGACGGACCCTTCCCGGTTGCCCGTAGCGGCCTCGTCGTCTGACGTATCTTCGCGGTAGCGGATGCCGAGGCGTCGCGCCTGGAAGTCAGTGCAGTTTGAGGCCGAGGAGATTTCTCCCCACCCCCCCCCAATCCCGCGGCCCGGCATCCACGCCTCAATGTCGAACTTGCGGTAAGCCGGGTTGCCGAGGTCCCCACTTGGCATGTCGAGAACGCGGTAGCAGAGGCCAAGCGCGGTGAACATCTCCTCCTCGAGGCCGAGGAGCTCCTTGTGGATGGCTTCGCTGTCCTCGGGCCGCGCAATGACGAAGAGTTCGACCTTGGAGAACTGATGCACACGGTAGAGGCCGCGCGTGGCGGTTCCCGCCGCGCCAACCTCCCGCCGGAAGCAGTGGGAAAAGGCGGCTAGGCGCATCGGCAGCTGCTTGGGAGTTAAGACCTGCCCCGCATACATGCCGCCGAGGGGAATCTCGGCTGTGCCGACTAGGCACAAATCCGACTCTTCCAGCCGGTACACCTGCGACGCCTCCCCGCGGGGCGCGAAGCCACAGCCGGCGACGACGTCTTCCCGTGCCAAATCCGGCGCGGTCATTGGCGTAAAGCCGCGGCTCGCAACAAAGGCCATGGACCAGTTGATTAGTGCTAGTTCCAGGAGCGCGCCGGCGTTTTTGAGGTAGTAAAACTTGTTGCCGGCCACTCGTGCGGCAGCCTCAAAGTCAAACAAATCGAGGTCTGCGCCAATGTCCACGTGCGAGCGCGGCGCCATACCGTCCGCCGCGAAATCCCGGGGCGCCCCGACGGTCCGCAGCGTCGTGGCTGCCTCCTCTCCGCCGAGCGGCACGTCGGGGTGGGTGCGGTTAGGCAGTTTGGCTGCCTCGGCAACAAAAGCTGATTCGGCATGCGCAAGGCGGCCCTCCAAGCTCGTTACGGACGACTTGAGGGCTTTGCCCTGAGCAATGACCTCGGCGCGGACGTCGGGCGTCATTTTGGCCGCCTCGGTTTTCATGCGGCTAGCAACCAAATTGCGCTGCCGCCGCGCGTCGTCTGTGGCGGTGACCAGGGCGAGGTAGGCGTCGTAGAGGGAGACGGCCGCGTCAACGTCAACGGCCACAGCGCGGGCGGCGACGTTGGCCTTGACCGTGTTGATATTGTCCTTGACCCACCGCATGTCGACGGCCCCGGCGGCGACGGCGCCACGGAGGCCACGCACGCCGGTGGGGGGCGGCCGCCGGGGCGTGGTGGTGGACGTGCGGCGGGCACCACCGCACAGCCGCGACAAACGGTTGCTCGCCGCACTGGCGGCGCCGCGGAGGGTGAGGCATGGCGGTGAGAAGGCCATACGGGCGGGTCCCATTGTAGAAACGGGGAGGGTGCTTTGGTTTGGCGGGGACTTGGAAGGGTTTGTAGAGTTGGAAGAGTTTGAAGAAGCGGTAGATTACAAGTGGGGTTGGGGAGAGCAACAGTGGAGGTTGAGGGGGGAGCGAGCTTGGTGCTGGATGGGATGACGGCGAGAGGAAAAGAGAGCTAGGGAGCGAAGGTGGGCGGTGGGTGGGTGGGTGACCCAAGA
>Ga0209595_100403_pt1 | contig 15150 bp, 18 predicted proteins | sample Porto_4metaG_FD_187427 | JGI IMG/M metagenome (GOLD analysis project Ga0209595, IMG submission 187427) | Marine algal microbial communities from Porto, Portugal - Porto_4 metaG (SPAdes) (version 2) | ecosystem: Host-associated > Algae > Red algae > Unclassified | place: Portugal: Porto...
ACACGTTACTATATTTCAAGTTTAAAAAACAGTGCCGAGAACTTTCAATCTGATATTAGATCGCATTGGGCTATTGAAAATAAACTACACTGGACTTTAGATGTAGGATTTTCTGAGGATGCTTCAAGAAAAAGGGCTAGAAATGCTGCGCAGAACTACTCAATTATCTTAAAAATCGCTTTAAACTTGATGAAAACGAAAAAACTGAAAAACAAGGAATTCAAGGAAAAAGACTCAAAGCTGCTTGGAATAATGAATATCTGTTAAAAATATTGAATGTTAAAGTATGATTTTGCCCTGGTTTTAGATACCCCGTACCCTTGGGTCGGGGTAGTTCATTTTTTCAATAAAATAATAATCAACTAAGTCCATCTCCTGAATCCTCTTCATTTTTCCTTCTACGAAAATCTACAATTTCAGATAAAATTTTCCCTTTCTCAATATCAAAAATAGGATGCTTAACACTTCCTATTTTTTGAGAACTGTAAATCCCACTATGTCCAGAAAACAAATAGGCAATAAAACAAGATACAGCAACATATTGCCCCACTTCGACACCAAATAATTCAATTCCCATTAATGTACAAGCAATTGGGGTATTTGTCGCCCCTGCAAAAACAGCAACAAATCCCATTGCTGCTAATAAATCCATAGGTAACGGCAAAAACCAAACTAGAACGTTTCCTAATGTCGCCCCGACAAAAAACAAAGGAGTTACCTCCCCACCTTTAAATCCAGCACCAAGTGTAAACGTGGTAAATAATAATTTTACTATAAAATCGTATGGTAATACTTGTTGCGAAAAAGATTCGATAATTACAGGCACCCCTAAACCTAAATATCGGGTAGTTCCCATATAATAGACTAATCCTGCAATTATAATCCCCCCTATTACTGGTCGTAATGGCGGATAATTGAGCCTTTTAAATTGAGTACTCCAAAAATGGGTGCTTTTTGAAAAAATACGTGCTATGATTCCAAAACAAATGCCTGCAACAATGGTTAAACCAATATTATATATAGACATATTTGGAACAACAGCAACTGCGTAATCGGTATGTGCCCCTCCAAAAAATCGACAAGACTGATCTGCAATAATTGCAATTAACATACTTGGCATTAATGCTTCAAAACGGATGCGACCAATTACTAAAACTTCTAGTGCAAAAATAGCTCCTGCTAATGGAGTTCCAAAAACTGCTGAAAATCCAGCACTAATTCCCATTATTATCAATAACCTTCGATCCCAAGAAGTAATATCTATAAATCGTGAAAGCTGATCTGCAATTGCACCTCCCATTTGTACCGCAGTGCCTTCTCGACCAGCTGACCCACCAAAAAGATGTGTTCCTAAAGTAGTGAATAAAACCAAAGGAGCCATTTTAAAAGGGACAACTTTATCTGGGTAATGGTATTCATCAATTAACTGGTTATTGCCACGAACAACGCTCTTTCCAAAATAATGATATAAAACACCTATTACAAAACCCGCAACTGGTAAAAGCCAAATAATCTTTGAATTTTCGTCTCTATAAAAAGTACTCCAGTCTAGTGCTCTCAAGAAAAAAGCAGTCACTCCACCGACACATACACCAATAACAAGTGCTACTAAAACCCATTTTAGTAAATATAGAATTATCGATGGATATTGAAGATTTTTTAAGTCTTGTAGAAACATTTGCTTGAAATTTGTTCAGCAAATATACAGGAATTCATTTTTCGAAATAACTAAGGAATCAATTCGAGACTACTCCATCTTCCTCAGGAGTAAGTAAAGACATCACCTTGAGGTATTTTTAATTTGAATTAATTGCCCCTTCTTAAGACAAACATTTTTTACATTGTAAATATAAGGTACATAATCCTTTAGTATTTATGGGTTTTGAAATCCTAAAACTAATTTCTCTTCTGTTAAAATACGATAAGTGGATTCTCCATCAGTTTCAGTCAAGCTTATAAAAGTATAATTATTGTCCTTACCTTTATAAAGCTGATTAACTAGGGTAAACTGATTTTTATATTTGATGCATCAATAGCTAATTCATTATATTTTTTATCCTTATATACAGGGATAATAGTATTACTAAATGCTAATTCAAAATCCACAATAGCATACATTACAATTGCATTATAAGCCTTCTTGCTTGATTACATCTAATCAAACCCTTTGTTATCCACTAAAATTAGTTCTAAACCTAAATTAGTTCTTTCCTTTCCTTCAACTATGAAAACAGCAGTAAAAGATTCATTGTTTTTTAAATAATTTGACTGAAATTCTTTTAGGTTTTTCTTATTCGTAAAATACTCGACGGTAGCAATAACACCTATGTCATGATCAGAAAAAAACAGAAAACGCTCTGCCTCGTTAGTACTCTTAATTCTTGAGACTAAGGCATATTCTTTATTCTGACTTACTGTTTGCAAGTCTATAATTGTATCTTTTTTAGTGATTTTATTTTTGTAGGTTAATAACCTATTTTTAATTTTAAGATTTTTATTTTTTTCATTCATGTAATCCAAAAACTTATTCTTGTTTTTTAAAGGTCCGATGTATATCGTATTGTTTTCCTTAATGTCGTCATAATTTAGTTTCCTTGAAAAGCGAATTAAAAAATCAGTGCTATTTTCCACAAACAATTTTGATATGTGTTGACTTCCAATAGCTCCATACCTGTTAAATAAGTATATTGTGCTGGTCTAATATTTGTAATTTCTGGATGCTTTTTTTTAAAAACATAAAAATCTTCAGCAGAATTTAAATCATACTCTCTATTCCAACCTATTTTTCCTGTAGCTGTTTTCCCTAAAACTCCAAAAAAATCTCCCACTACTAAAATGGTTTCTTTTTTATTTTAAAAAAAAGCATCCCAAATAGGTACTTTTGAACTATGTAAAATACCCCCTAAAGTTAACAATGAACTAAAAAATAAAATCCCTAAACAAATAGCTATTATTTTAAATCTTTTCTCATAATCAATTACCGCAACTTTATCTTTATTTATTTTAAACTGCGTATAATATTGACCTTTCTCTATTTCAATTTTAAGAGAATCTTCTTTACCCTCCTTTTCATAATAAACAGTTAGTTTTTTTCTTAAATTGTATATATTTACTCTGATTCTGGAAGAACTAGCCTCTTTAATAAATGAAGTTCCAAAGAGTTCAATTCCTACAGTATTTTCTTTTAAATCCTTTCCTTCAATTGTAGAAATTGTTAAAAACTTAAGCAATCGAGAACTTGTAGAAGCCTTACTAAAAGCCCCGCTCTTTAAGATATGTTCTAGCTGAGCTATTTTTTCTTTATCCGTCATTTTAAACAAGAAACTATTTTAATGTATTGTTTTTCAGTAACTTAAAATAAGTTAAAATTGATTTTTAACCGTTACAAGTACCGTTACAATGAGGTTACTAAGCCTCGAATTAGTAACTTTAGATAGTTCAGTAAATATATATTGATTTTTATTGAATTCTTTTTTAACAACCAGTAACAATATTAATAGAGTAAACCCGAAAACGTTTTCTCTTCAAAAAGTAACTTTAATGAAAATACCATTCTCTAAAAGCTTTCAATTTTATATTACTCTATTATTTATTGGAGCCAATACATTGTCGTCTTATTCCCAATTACAAAATGATATTAGCCCTATAGCTGTAAGGAAACAAATGGAGCGAGTAGCCAACTGGCAAATCGATCATTTCAGAGATACTTTTAGCGGACGTGACAAACCTCATCATATTGCAGATTAGACTAATGGTGCTTTATACGTAGGAATGCAAAAATTTGCAAAAATAGCTAAAGATGATAAGTATTGGAAATTTCTAAAGCAAATAGGTGAAGATCAAAGCTGGAAATTGCATTGGCGAAAATATATGGCTGACGACCACACCATTGGTCAAATGTATATGGAGCTCTATCGAAAATATGGTAACAAAAAAATGATTCGACCTACAAAAGATCGTTTTGATTGGATAATTGAAAACCCAAGTAAACAACCTATTACTCTTGACAAATACAAACATTTAGAACGTTGGACTTGGTGCGATGCACTTTTTATGGCACCACCAATTTGGGCCAAATTATCAAAAATCACTGGAGATAAAAAATACTCCGATTTTATGATGAAGGAATACGAGGTTACTCGTAAACACCTTTTCGATGAAAAAGAACATTTGTTTTTCAGAGATAATGGCTTTATCAAGAAACGTGATAATGGTAAAAAAGTATTTTGGTCTAGAGGAAATGGATGGGTTTTTGGCGGATTAACCCTATTGATGGACGAGTACGAAAAAGGCTCTAAAGAATATGAATACTTTAAAGATATTTATTTAAAAATGGCGAAAAAGCTTGTAAAAATCCAAACCCCAAAAGGGCACTGGGCTATGAGCCTTTTAAATCAGGGTATTTATAAAACACTGGAAACTAGTGGAACTTCATTTTTTACATTTGGATTGGCCTGGGGTATTAACAACGGTATTCTAGAAAAAGAGACTTACGAGCCCCACATTAAAAAGGCTTGGAACTCATTGCTTTCTCACATTAATAAAGACGGAATGTTAGGCTACGTCCAACCAATAGGTGCTGGTCCTGATAAATCTTTTAAAGATCAAAGTGAAGTATATGGTACAGGAGCTTTTTTAGCTGCTGGTTCTGAAGTATATAAATTGTACGGTGGACAACCTATTTTCCAAATCACAAATCCTGATTATAACAAAAGCCCCAAAACAGGAATAACACGCAATCATTGGCTGGATATGGCCCAATATATATTAGAAGGTGCTTTTTCTTATGTTAATGATATTGATGATCCATTAAAGTTTCCTAAAATTGGAAATATCGCTTATCCAAGATGGGATGCTCAAATTCCAGTTGAAAAGTTAGAAGGGTTGTGTAGAACATTATTTATAGCTGCTCCACAATTAATACCATTTCTACTATAAAACGATTTTATCAAGATTATCATTATAATGGTGGATTCCAACAATAGATTTGATCAAATGACTATCCATATTCTGGACCATTTTATGTAGCCAATCTTTCAGAGTATCTATACTTTCGAACTTTTTATTCTTGAATCGTTGTTTTATGTATTGCCATACTTGTTCGCAGGGATTTAATTCAGGGGTATATGGCGGAATTCTTAGTAAATAGATATTATCAGGAATTTCTATATTTTGACAGGCATGAAATCCAGCGTTATCAATAACTATTATTTTATATTCTCTAGGGTTTTGTTTAGAGAATTCCTCTAAATAGTGCTCAAAAATAGTAGTGTCCACGCCATTTATTTCCCAAACAAAACTATCTCCATTGATAGGAGAATAGCTTGCCCATAAATAGGTATTTGCAAATTTATGTTGATAATGAACTTTAGGGTGTACTCCAATGGCCGACAAACAAGAACCTACTAATGTCTTTAAGCCAAATCTACTTTCATCTTGAAAATACAAATTAATGGAATCATAGTTGTCTCTATTTAGACTATCTCTAACCTAAGCTAGCGTAGTAGGAAGTTTTTAAAAAAGCTTCTTTAGCTTGTGAGTCTCTTTTAATATATGACTTCCTTGGAATTTTTAATCTCCTGTCTAATTTAGTAGTAATATGTTTCCATAGTGATTTGTAGTTTACTTCAACTCCGTAAGTTTCTTTGATCCAATTTTGGTCATCCCAAAAACCATTAAAAGGATTGTCAGGATCATAAAGACGTTTTTTTAATCCTTCATGGATTTCTGGTGTAATAATACTGTAAGGACCATTACGTGTTTCTTTTTTTAGGAAAGTAGTAAGACCTACAGATTTATAGCGATTTTAACCATCTACGCAGTGTAGTTATACTTATTTCTAATTCAATAGCTAAATCTTCTAAACGAGAATAATCATTTCTCTTTAATAAAAGTAGACTATCTAGGCGTTTCGATGATTTGTAACTATATACTTTACTTTTGTGACTTTTCAATATTTCTACCGATTCTGATATTTTTGTCTGTAATACTTTTCTCATAGATGCTAAAAATACGAAAAATCAAATTATATGCGAAATGGTATTAAGAAAAAACCTGATTTAGAAATTAATGGTATTAAAATAGCCGAATATTACCGTCATAATATTCTTAATATTTTAGACAAAAGCCATCCTTCGTACATTAAAAAGAAAACTGACAAGAAAAAATGGCCAGGACAAACATTAGTTGAGTTTGGTGCACTTGCAATGTCCTTTTTTTCCATTCCTGAAGTTTTATGGGACCCTTTAACTAAAGAGCAAAAAGATAATTTAGCTGAAACCATGATTGGTTATGCCGATGGCCCAACAGTTCCTTCTAACTGGAAGTTTTTTAACATTTTTGTATTAAGCTTTTTCAAAGATCAAGGTTATCCAGTTAATGAAAAATTGTTGGTAGATTATCTTAATAAAATTGTAGACCATTACCGAGGTGAAGGTTGGTACAATGACAATCCCGCATACGATTATTACAGCATGTGGGCATTCCAAATGTATGGACCTTATTGGTCTCAAGTTTTTGAAAAAAAAATACTATCCTGAAATTGCTAATAAATTCAAAAAGAATTTTATTGATATGAAAGACACTTATCCATATATGTTTAGCAAAAATGGCGAAATGATTATGTGGGGTCGTAGTATTAGTTATCGAATAGCTTCAATCAGTCCTTTTCCGCTTCTTGGTTTTTACCCAGAAGAAACTAAGGGCTTAAATTGGGGGGTGGACACGACGTATTTCTTCTGGGGCATTAAAACAGTTTTTACAGCATCCCGAAGTAATGAAAGATGGAGTTCCTACATTGGGTTTCTATGGAGTTTTTGATCCTGCAACACAGCCTTACAGCTGTAGAGGAAGCGTTTATTGGATGGGAAAGGCTTTTTTAAGCTTGCTATTGCCAGAGGATAATGAGTTTTGGCAAGCTAAAGAAAATGATGGTCCTTGGGAGTCGAATTAGCAGAAGGAAACGCACAAAATAAATTTTTTAAGGGATCAAATATTTTGGTTACAAACTATCCTGAAATTGGCGCTTCAGAAATTAGAGCATGGAGTAACGCCAAATATAAAGGACAAAGAGAACCTTTTAGGTCTAGCGAAAACTATCACAAACTATCCTATAATTCGGCTTTTCCTTGGCAAGCAAACGGCACGAATGGAGAAGTTTCTATGAACTATATGTTCCACACCAAAGTAGATAGTCTTCCTTATGAACCTGCACACTTATATAAATTTAAAAAATTTGAAAAGGGTGTTTATTACCGAGATATTACCTCTGAAATTGTTAAAGGAACTGTTATACATTTAGCAGAAATGCCTATAAAACATGGGATTTTAAGAGTTGATAAATTCGAAGGCAAAAAAGTAAATTTTAGCCTTGGACATTACGCACTTCCTAATATTAACGGCACTATCAAAGAAACTAAAAAAACTGTTGATGGTAAGGAAATAATAATAATTGATAACGGTGATTATAAATTGGCGATGGTTCCTGTTTATGGTTGGAATAAGATAAAAACAATTGCTACTACAGGTTTGCATCCTCAAGCAAATAAAAGCAAAACAATTAACACAACAGCAATATACAAAGGAGGCAAAAAAACACTTATGTTACAGCTCTCTTATGGAAAAAATCCAATAAAAATTTCACCAATGCTGAACTTAAAATAGGATTACCACGTGATTAGGCGTGTCAAGTCTATTTAGCTAACTTAAAATAGTCCAAATGTTTTAATTGCTCCAAATATGGAGGTGACAAAGGTTGCCAAAAATCAAATTACACTTATCATTGCTATAGTTGCAATCATATAGAAATAGCTAGTGCAAATACGTTGTTTTACAAAGTGAAATTCAATATTAAATGTTTGGCCATATTAATTGAATACAAAATGTATTTAAAGTGCACTAACATATTACAAAAGTAAATACTGATTGAAAATGAACAATAATGTATTATCTCTCTCTTTTTAGGTCATTTTGTGGACTACACTTGTTTTACATATGAATAAATCTAGTTAAAATTAAGAATTGCCAAAAATAGAAACATCCACAAGCTCTTTAGAGATAACACATTGAGGACATATAAATGAAATGAAGTTTGATTAAACACTGGTCACTTAGTCACTTTTTATAAAAAACTTTAAAAGAAGTCGATCCCTGTGAGGCTAATAATAGCAGTACTTACGAGAAAAATTTAAGCACATACTTTTTAGTTGAAATAAAAAAGCCTTGCAAAACATAAGTGTTTACAAGGCTTCCGATAAGTTAAATGTGGTCCCACTTGGGCTCGAACCAAGGACTTTCTGATTATGAGTCAGATACTCTAACCAGCTGAGTTATAGGACCAGAATTTAAATAACCACGAGTGGTGTAAAATTCGGAATGCAAATGTATGTAAATACAATAAATCGTGCAAGAATAAAGTAAGTGAATTCGAAGGTTTTTTATTACTCCCATTAAATACCTTATTTTTACACCATGGAAACAAATAGACAAAAAAAAATAGCAGGTGTACTTCAAAAAGATATTGCAGAGGTAATTAGTCAAGCACTTCGCGATTCAGGAAAAAGTAACGTAATGGTGTCCGTTACTAAAGTAACAGTAACCACTGACTTATCAGTTTCCAAAGTATACATGAGTGTGTTTCCATACGAAGAAGCCGCAAATATTCTAACAGAAGTAAGAGCAGTGGGATCACAGATTAAACATCAAGTAGCCTTAAAAACAAAAAACCAATTACGTCGTATGCCTGATTTGGAATATTTTGTAGATGATTCCCTAGAGCATATCGAAAAACTAAACCAAGCCATAAAAGGAGAAGAAAATCCTATTTTGGATAGAGATTTATTAGACCGTCGTAAAAAGATATAAAGCCTGTTGAAGTTTCCATTATACATCGCCAAGCGATATTTGTTTTCCAAAGGCAGCACCAATGCTATTAATATTATTACAGCTATTGCAATGTTAGGGATTATTATTGGTGCATTAATTCTAACCATAATCCTTTCGGCTTTTGGAGGTTTAAAAGAGTTACACTTACAGTCGGCATCCATTACCGACCCACAATTAAAAATATTCCCAGTAAAAGGAAAGTTCTTCAGTTTAACGGAACAGCAAAAAATAGAAATTGCTAGCTTAGATGGAATAGCCCATTTTGCTGAAATAGTAGAAAATCAAGTCTTTTTAAACTACAAAAACAAAAAGCAATACGCCAATATAAAGGGGATCAACAGCCAGTACGCAAAAGTAGTTGCCACTGATAGTATAGTTGCTTATGGCGATTGGGATTTCGAAAATAGGTACACCGTTGTTATTGGTGATCAGATCAGTAATTCGTTAAGCCTTGGATTAAACAATACTGTTAACCCACTAGATTTATACATGCCCAAAGCAGGAAAAGGGCAAATAACAAATCCTACAGATGCTTTTAGAAGTGAAGGTGTACGTGTAAGTGGAATTTATAGGTTAACCAATGAGATGGATGATAAATATGTGTTTACACACATTGATTTAGCGCGGAAGCTTCTAAATATATCTCAAGATAAAGTTTCTAATATAGAGTTAAAACTAAGAGGTAATACAAGCGAAGATCAACTTCGAGAGCAATTACAATCAATCTTCAATAATTCGATTTACATAAAAAACAGAGCGCAATTGAACGAAGCCACTTATAAAATGCTCAAAAGTGAAAATCTAATGGCCTATTCCGTTTCAACATTAGTGTTAATCGTAGCATTATTTAATTTAATAGGCTCAATGATTATGATGATAATTGACAAGAAAAAAAATCTACAAACGCTCTATAAAATGGGAGCAACACTAAACAATATTCGTAGGGTTTTCTTTTTACAGGGCATGTTAATGACTTTAATAGGCGGAGTTGTAGGAGTTTCTTTAGGTATAATTATTTTATTTTTGCAAAAAAAGTTAGACCTGGTCATGATTACTTATGAATTAGCGTATCCTGTACAGTTAAGTTTTTCAACCGTAATTATTGTTTTAGCCACTCTTTTTGGTCTAGGATGTATCGCTTCTATTATCGCATCGCAAAGCATAAAAAAGAAACTTCTCATATAGTTAGCAGCAGATTTAAATATTTAAACACAAAAAAAATGCTGGTTAGAGTAAAGTCACAAAGAAGTTTAGTATCAGTTGTACTTTTTGGGGATTAAAATATATTATAACTACACAACAATTTAAGCTGATAAACAATAGTTATTGGGACGTGTCCCTACGGGTCGGGCTTTTCATTTCAATTTTCCTCGCACCTCCTGCGTCGGGCTGTGGGATTTACACTGCAATCCCTCACGTAAAGCTCTTATTAGTTATTACAGTAGTACGATCATTTACCACTAGCTTAAGCTTGCGGCCAAAAATAACAGCTCTATTATCAGTAATATGACCAAAAGGAGCATCAAAAGCAACAGGGTAATTATACTTAGCAGTAATGTCCAAAATCATTTTTTTAACGTTAAACCCAAAAGGAATCGTATTGTCATGCATAGTACTCATACCACCAATAACCAAACCTGATAAGTCTTTGAAAATTCCATTTCGATTTAAATTTTGAAGCATCCGATCAATGTGATATAAATATTCGTCCAAATCCTCTAAAAACAAAATTTTCCCTTTAGTGTCAATCGCAGATTTAGAGCCACACAGCGAGTATAAAATAGATAAATTTCCGCCTGTAGCAATACCTGAGCTTTGCCCTTTTTTATTAGCCTCTGAAGTTGGAAAACTAATATTGTTTTCTTTTCCTAACAATGCATTAGCTAAAGATGTTTGCGCCTCAATAGTTGCTTTTTTAATGTCAAAAGCCATTGGCGCATGAATAGTTGGGATATTAAAATTGTGTAAATGCGAATGGAGTACCGTAATATCGGAGTAACCAATAAGCCATTTTGGATTTTGTTGTAATGCTAAAAAGTCAATTTGATCTATAATGCGAACTGTTCCATAGCCACCTCGAGCACACCAAATTGCTTTTACTTCAGGATTATCTATCATCAATTGTAAATCGTTTGCACGATCAATATCCATTCCTGCAAATTGATGGTGAACTAATCCAATAGTTTTTCCTATAAACACCTTAAAACCTAATTTTTTTATCCATTGTATGCCAAAAAAAACTTCGTCAAGACTAACTTTTCGTGCCGTCGAAATAACGGCAATAGTATCTCCTTTTTGTAGTGGTTTCGGGAAATTAAAATTCAAAGGTTACTAATTTAAGTTTCTAAAATATAAAAATAAAATGAACCATCTTAAATTTATAGCAATAGAAAATATATTGTCTTTATTGGTTTTTAAGAATAATAGCTTATGTACATCAAGTAGCATTTGCGCGTTCTCAATACATATTTCATAGCTTGTAATTATTGAAAACGGGTAATATTATTCAAAATTCAATAATAGCTTAGACTTCTCAAACTTTAGTAATGTTGCCTTAAGCATATTTGTAAATGTTTAATTTTTAGTCGTTTAATAAAATAAATTAATAGGTAGTATTTTTTGATTAGGAATAAATAAGCTGTAAACTTTAAATTCGCTTTTATTCAGAAGTAAATTTCTATAAGATAAAATAATTATTTGTTAGAAATATCTTCCAATATTATTGAATCAATCTCATCCACAGCAGAGCTGTGCAAAACGGAAATATCGCCAGTACTCTCAAAAACTACAGCGTTAACTTGGGAAAGTTTATGTACGTTCGCCTCTCTTAGTTTTCCCATTAAATCACTCACATCTACATTACAGCTCTTCAAATTATCATAAAAAATTTCTCCATTTCTCATAAGCATTAAAGGTTTGTTAGTAAATATTTTTTTGAACCAATTATTTTTTCTGACCAAAAACGAAAAAAGTGTTTGAAATCCAATAATAAAAATTAGTGCCAAAATTCCTTTAAGAATACTTTGATCCTTGTTTATAATTGTTGATGCCAATATCGAGCCTATTGCAATCGTTGATGCAAAATCAAAACTAGACATTTTAGCAAATGTTCTAAGTCCAAAAATTCTTGTTAGAATTATTATAGCAGTAAAAATTCCTATAACTGAAACAAAAACTAAAATGGCGGTATCTAAATTCATAAGGTAATTGTTATAAAGTTTATAAATTGCGGGAATAAGTATTATCTAATTTTTTCAATACACTTACCTGTTGAGCACTTTTATATTTTTAATAATTGAAAAGTGTAAGTTTGAGTTCTTTTCAATAGAAAACAGTGTCGAGAACCATTTTTCAATTATTGAAATTTGGTTTTTGATACGAAATTCTTTCAAAATTTCACTCGAATTGACAAATTTCAGTCAAAATGCACAGCAAGTTATACTTAGAGTTCTCTTTAATTTTTGAGAAAATAGAGTTTAAGTATAACAATTTGTTGTGATTAAACACAACAATTCCAAGATAACATTTTTTTGTGTAAAATCAATTATTTTGTAAGTAAGTTTGATATGTGATTTTTTTCCAAATTTAATATTCTATACTTTTAGAAGATTTAATTTTGGCGTAAAAAATCAAAAAGTAGAGAGGTGTTAGCAACAAGTAAAATTCCCTAAGTTAAAAATAGTAGACTTTTAATTATTTTTTGCTTTGTTGCAACTGTTTATTATAGTTAAAAAGCAATCCCTTTTTCATAAATTTGCGCTTTTATTGATATATAGAGATATGAGCACACCAAAAAGATATACCATTACCACAGCATTACCTTATACAAATGGACCAATACATATTGGGCATTTAGCAGGAGTATATGTGCCAGCAGATATTTATGCACGTTATTTACGTGGTATTGGCAAAGATGTCGCTTTAATTGGAGGAAGTGACGAGCATGGAGTTGCCATTCCAATGCGTGCAAAAAAAGAAGGAGTATCCCCACAAGTAATTATAGATAAGTATCATAACATTATCAAGGATTCCTTTAAAGAGTTTGGGATTTCGTTTGATAACTATTCACGTACTTCAAAAAAAGTACATCACGAAACAGCATCAGAATTTTTTAAAAAAATGCATGATAATGGGCAATTTATAGAAGAGGTTACTGAGCAATTATACGATCCCGAAGCCAATCAGTTTTTAGCCGATCGTTTTGTAACAGGGATGTGCCCTAAATGTAACCACGAGGAAGCTTATGGAGATCAATGCGAAAAATGTGGAAGTTCATTAAATGCAACCGATTTAATAAACCCAAAATCTACAATTTCAGGTGCTGAGCCAATTACCAAAAGTACAAAACACTGGTTTTTACCTTTAGATCAATATGAAGATTTTTTAAAAGAATGGATTTTAGAAGGGCATAAAAAAGATTGGAAAGCAAATGTATATGGGCAATGTAAATCTTGGATCGACGATGGATTAAAACCACGTGCGGTAACTCGTGATTTGGATTGGGGAATTCCTGTGCCACTAGATGGCGCCAACGGAAAAGTCCTGTATGTGTGGTTTGATGCACCAATAGGATATATTTCGTCTACTAAAGAGTGGGCAGAGCGCAAAGGGAAGAATTGGGAAGATTATTGGAAAAAAGAAGACACTAAACTGGTTCATTTTATTGGAAAAGATAATATCGTATTTCACTGTATTATTTTTCCAAGTATGCTAAAAGCAGAAGGATCATATATTTTACCAGAAAATGTACCAGCAAATGAGTTTTTGAATTTAGAAGGAAATAAATTATCAACCTCTAAAAATTGGGCAGTTTGGTTGCACGAATATTTAGAAGATTTCCCAGGTCAGCAGGACGTATTGCGTTACGCTTTAACGGCTAATGCACCAGAAACAAAAGACAACGATTTTACGTGGAAAGACTTTCAAACACGTAACAATAGCGAATTGGTAGCTATTTTAGGAAATTTTATTAACCGTGCCGTAGTATTAACTCACAAATATTACAATGGAATAATACCAGAGCCAAACGCATTAGAGGCCATAGATGTTGAAACAATAAACAAACTTAAAGCCTATCCATCAGTAATCGCAAGTTCTATTGAACGTTACCGTTTCCGAGAAGCGTCACAAGAGTTAATGAATGTTGCACGTTTAGGAAATAAATACTTAGCAGATTTAGAGCCTTGGAAAATGGTTAAAACCGATGCCGAACGTACAAAAACCATTATGTATGTAGCACTTCAAATAGCTTCAGCTTTAGCAACATTGTCCGAGCCATTTTTTCCGTTTACATCAGCAAAGCTTAAAAGAATGTTGAATATTGAAAATAGTTTTGTAAAATGGAATGCTATAGTTTCTTCTGAAGTATTATTGGCAGCAGGTCATCAAATTGAAAAAGCGGAATTGTTATTTAGTAAAATAGAAGACGAAGCCATAGCATTACAATTGCAAAAGTTAGAAGATACTAAAAAAGCAAATGAGGCTTCAGCAAAAGAGGCGGAACCACAAAAAGAAATGTGCACTTTTGAAGATTTTACAAAATTGGATATTCGTACAGGAGTAATTTTGGAAGCAGAAAAAATGCCCAAAGCAAAAAAACTTTTAGTATTAAAAGTAGATACGGGTATCGATGTGCGCACTATAGTCTCTGGTATTGCCGAGCACTTTGCACCTGAAGCTATTATTGGAAAACAAGTAAGTGTGTTAGTTAACCTTGCGCCAAGAGCATTAAGAGGTGTAGAAAGTCAAGGAATGATTTTAATGACAGAAACTTCTAATGGCAAATTAGTATTTGTAAACCCTGATGAAGATGGGGTAAGTGAAGGAGCTTTGATTAGTTAAAACCTTATTAAAGAATAATAATGATATATATATATATTGATAGTAGTTTTTTTTGGAACAATAAGAAACAACCTTTTTTGTCAAAAAAAAGTTACTGTTTTTATAACAAATTATAAGTTAAGTTTTTACAGCAAAAAAGAATCTTTAGCAATTTCTAATGATAAAATAGGAGAACTAGTAGTTTTAGTAGAAGATGTTAAAAAGACAAGTGTTTTTTTGTAAAATGGAAAAATGAAATGGTGGATTCAAGTTATAAACGCAACACTTAAGTTTTGAATTATAAATTCATCAAACTTTTTATTAGGCGTTAAGAAGTTATATCTTTTTCTAGGTCTATTATTTAATTTTTCAACTGCATCATTTACCTGTTTGGTTTTGATGTTATCAAAGTTAGATCTTTTCGGAAAATATTGTCTTACTAAACCA
>Ga0209595_100404_pt1 | contig 15126 bp, 14 predicted proteins | sample Porto_4metaG_FD_187427 | JGI IMG/M metagenome (GOLD analysis project Ga0209595, IMG submission 187427) | Marine algal microbial communities from Porto, Portugal - Porto_4 metaG (SPAdes) (version 2) | ecosystem: Host-associated > Algae > Red algae > Unclassified | place: Portugal: Porto...
AGGCGCTGCGTGAACAACAGAAAAGACAACATTACATCGATCAAATAAAGGAGTATGCCAATGAAAATTGATTTAAATGCTGATGTGGCTGAAGGCTGCGGGCAAGACGATAAATTATTGACGATAGTCAGCTCAGCGAATGTCTGCTGCGGCTTGCACGCTGGGTCTTATAGCGAGATGCTAGCAACGTTGCAATTGGCAAAAGCAAACAACGTGAGCGTAGGCGCGCATCCTGGTCTAAACGATAGAGAAAACTTTGGCCGTATTCATCAGCCGTTAAGTGAAGCCGATTATCGTGCTTTATTGGTGTATCAGCTGGGCGCAACCAAAGCACTTTGTGACTTAGTCGGCGTGACTTTGGACTATGTAAAACCGCATGGTGCGTTGTACAACCAAGCCGCTATTGATGAAGACTTATCAGATATCTTGGTGAGTGAAATCAAACGATTTGATCCAAATCTAAAAGTCATGGGTCTGTCTGGTGGTTATCTGGTTAAAGCAGCCAAAAAACAGGGTTTAGCCTCGATATCAGAAGTGTTTGCCGATAGGAACTATGAAAAAGACGGCTCATTGGTCTCTCGCACTAAAGATAACGCCTTAATCACCGACACAGATGAGGCCGTTAAACATGTATTACAAATGGTCACTGAAGGGACAGTCACTAGTGTCTGCGGTCAAACCGTACCCGTAGAGGCGCAAAGTATCTGCCTACATGGTGATGGCGAACACGCTATTTTATTCGCACAAGAAATAAAGAAACAACTAGAGCTCAAAGGTATCACTATCTCTGCCTACTAAATATCCGCACGCTAATCATTTGATTAAATAATCCCATATAGCACAAGGATGTTTATGAGCACCATAAAAAAACACAATACCGCCATTTTAGGCGCGGCCTTCCTGATGGCTACATCAGCAGTAGGGCCAGGGTTTTTGACCCAAACGGCCACATTCACCGAAAGCCTAATGGCAAGTTTCGGCTTTGTTATCTTAATATCTATTGTTATGGACATCGGCGTCCAGCTTAACGTTTGGCGAGTAGTCGCAGTCTCCAAAAAACGCGCGCAGGAAATCGCCAATTTGGTATTTCCTGGTGTCGGTTACTTGCTCGCGTTCTTAATCATTGCGGGTGGCCTAGCTTTCAACATTGGTAATATTGGCGGTGCTGGACTTGGCATGCAGTCCATGTTCAACATGTCGCCTATCACAGGCGCCCTGATCAGTGGTGTGATTGCCGTCGCTATATTTTTAGGCCGAGAAACGGGTCCTATGATGGATAAATTCGCTCAGTTAATGGGCTTTATCCTGATTGTATTGGTCATTTATGTGGTCTTTAAATCTGATCCACCATTAGCAGAAGCCGTCAGCAAAACGATCATGCCTGACAAAATTGATGCAGTGGCTATCGTGACGCTAGTCGGCGGTACGGTTGGTGGTTATATTACTTTTTCAGGTGCGCATCGCTTATTAGAAGCAGGCGTGAGTGGAGAAGAGAATTTAAAATCAGTGACCAGAAGCTCGGTCTCTGGTATTTTGATTGCCTCTGTTATTCGCGTATTTTTATTCCTTGCCGTATTAGGCGTGGTATCTCAAGGCTTTGCTTTAGACCCTGCCAACCCAGCCATGTCGCCGTTTCAATACATTCTAGGAAATGCAGGTAAAGTTATTTTTGGTATGGTGATTTGGGCGGCGTCTGTGACCTCGGTGATTGGTGCTGCTTATACTTCTGTGTCTTTTATGACCAACTTTCATCCGTTCATTGAGACTTATAAACGCTACTTCATTATTGGTTTCATCGTGATCTCAACGTTGGTGTTTGCCACTATCGGTAAACCGGCTCAAGTATTGGTATTGGTTGGTACGTTAAATGGCTTAGTGCTACCTATCGCCATGGTCATTATCCTGATTGCCGCCTACAGAAAAAATATCGTTGGCAATTATAAGCATCCGATTTGGATTGCGGCATTTGGTTGGTTAATCGCCATTGTGATGAGTATCCTAAGTGTCATGACCATTGCTAAATATTTGGGCATGAGTTAAAAAATTAAGTTAAGGAATGTATTATGGATATAGAGCAAATAACACGTGTGGTCAAACTGATTGAAAGCAGTCAGCTGCAAGAAGTCACGATTGCAGACAACGGGCAGTCTATTAGGGTGGTTAACAATCTAGGTGCGCAGAATAATGTGAGCGCTAGTCCTATAGAGGCCACGCCTACTCATGAGCCTGAACAGCAGGGTAGTAATGTCTTGCAAGTAGGTGCCACCTATGTAGGGCAGGTATACTTAAGTGAAGACGATGCAACAGACAACTTGGTCAAAGAAGGCGACCACATTCAAAAAGGTCAGACCATTTGCTTCATTGATGAGTTAACCCGTTTGCAGCCAGTAATTAGTAATAAAGAAGGTGTGGTCACGGCAGTTTTGGTTGAAAGTGGTCAGAACGTTGAATACGGACAGCCTATTTTTGAGTTAGCCCGTCGTTAAAGACCGTTAACATGGTTTTGGTTAAATCAAAATAAAAACCCTTTAAGCGTCATCTGTCGCTTAAAGGGTTTTTTATGTGCTGAGTATTATCATCGCATGCGCAATATTTTATCGCTAACTCTGTGAAAACTGACGTTGTTACGGAAATTGTGGTTTAATAAGGTGTTGAACAAGGGCAAATAACAACTAGTATGTTACTTCGTTGCTAATTTTTACTAACTGATATTTGCCTATTACTTGGACATTAGAGGGCTTGGGATGGATCTATTTACCCCTGTAGTTGAGGAACACTTGCAACATAAAAATTTTAGCTCAGTTCTCATTCCTCACAGTAAGGCGGAAAGAGATCTCTTGGAAGAGTGGGCTGACGGTTTTGTTGATCGAGATGGGAAGTTAGTAAAGGAATTCCAAACAACTTTTAATTCTAGTTTTTGGGAAATTTATCTCTTCTCTGTATTTAAGTATTATGGTTTTTCTGTAGATTGGAGCTCACCAACTCCTGACTTTTCAGTATCAGATGGAAAATCGGAAATCATTATTGAGGCGGTAACAGCTAACTCTGCTCAAGGCAAGCCTAATGAGTGGGACAAAACCTTTGGTAAAGAAGAAATGGAAGCTCTTCGTCGCTTTAAGAAACTGAATACTGAAGCAATAATTAGGCTATCTAATTCAATTTTTAGCAAAGTACAGTTATATAACGAGAAGTACCGAAAGTTAGATCATGTTAAAGGTAAGCCATTCGTTTTAGCCATTGCTCCATTTGAACAACCTCACTTTAATCTCCAATATGATCGACCAATTAAAGCTTTGCTTTATGACTATTATGTAGATGAGGATGCGTATCTAGATAATTCTGATAAATTTCCACACGGCCCTCCAAGGGTAAACCTAGGGTTTGTTGAAAAAGATAATGGTACAGAAATTCAACTTGGGCTTTTCAATAATCCTTCTATGTCTGAAGTTAGCGCTATTGTTTTTAGTTGTGTTGCTACTTGGGGAAAGTTATGCGCGATGAGCGAAAACCCTATTAATGAGGCTATGGTCAGCTCTATTTGGGGCACTCCACCTAACGGAATACCAGAAATGCAAAATTGCTTTTCAGGTGATCATAATGAAACTGTCTCCGATGGTTTGCAAGTATTTCACAACCCGTATGCTAAACATCCTCTTGATCCAAGCTTTTTCTGTTCAGAAAGAGTTGTTCAGTTATATTTTGATAAAATTACTGAGAAATGGATCCATGAAGGTGATCAAAATTGTTTACACTTTCGTCAAGTGATTAACTACCCTAGAGTGAAATAAACTCTCGAATAAGATTACCGCCATCTTCTCATGGCACGTAGGTGTTAGTCGGCTGCCAGCGACAACCTGACATTGATATTGTTATTGACCAAATGTAATAGCTAGTCAATTGGGTAAACTACTGTTTTTTCGCAAAGGGGTTGACTATAATCACTCAAACAATCAAAATGAACACGGACCTATCGTCTAATTTGGTAAGACACCGTTTCTTGAACGGGTTCCCGGTTCGATTCCGGGTAGGTAAAGGGCATTTTCCCAAGTGTTCTTTACCTACCTTGGAATGACTATATGTTAGAAACCGATAGAATGAATGTGTTTGCAGCCCAGACGAAAAACGTAAGGGCATTAGAACAAGCTTGGAAACATATCAATAAGTCTTTAAATGCCGCTTATTCTGGTGGCGATACCTCTTCTGCAGAAATTCAAACCAAAATCCTAGCGCAAGTCTATTGTGCTTTTGCAGAAGCTGTCTTCTCAAAAGTTATCCATACACCGGATGGTTTGACTCTTGATGAGATTTCACAAGTCAAATCCAAAGGTAAAAGAAATATTGTTGTAGCGTGGAAGAAGTGCGTTGAACTTTCTTTGAAAAAAGTGCAAGGAAAAAGCAGTGGCCATGTTCCCAATACGCAAAGAAAAATATTCGCTCTTATAGATGAGTATATATTTGATCCTAGCTTATTGCGAAACAAGATTGCTCATGGTCAATGGTGTGTGGCATTAAATTCAGATAATACGAAAGTCAATGCAGATTTCACAGCCAAGGTAAATTCTGTCAATGTCGTCGATTTATACAGGTATAAAGCCGCATTTCAGAGCTTGTTCCGTATAGTTGAAGATATTATCGAATCGCCAAATAAGGCCCATCATAGAGATTATTGGATACATATCACAGAGTTTGAGACAACGCAGCATGAGATGGCTTCGTGGTCTGTGGAAAAGAAAGTCAAAGCACTAAAGGAAAAGCGGGCACGAGCTAAAAATTATAAAAATGCAACAAGTATATGAACATTGAATACATCTTCAGCCCACCAGTATTTGAACAGCATAAATATTTACTTCTCTTTTAGTTGTGCAAAACAGCATGGCCTGACGTTTTAACGCCTTCTAAATTAAGAGATGCTCATTAAGAACTCTATCTAGCTTGGCCAAGATCCTCTAAAATAGCGCACTCTGCATTATCATCGCCTGCGCAATGATCAAAAGAGTTCTGTAGCGAATTGACCATCTCCTGCAGTTGAGTGATTTTTTGGTTTAACGTTTCGATATGCTCTTGTGTCAACTGCTTAACATCTGCACTCTGACGATTGGCATTTTTGCGCAGATACAGTAACTCTTTCATTTGCTTGGATGAGAATCCCAAGTCACGAGAATGTCTCAAAAAGCATAGGTCGTCTATATCGTCTTTAGAATACAAACGATACCCTGAGTTCGAGCGATTGACGGTTTCTAGCAAGCCAATCTGCTCATAGTAACGAATCATTTTGGTAGAGATACCTGATTGCTTTGATGCTTGACCAATATTCATATTTTTCCTCCTAACCCAGAAAGGGCTTAAGCATTAATGTTTAAACCCTATATGGATATCCTTTACGATTCTATATTTACTCTGTAATGACGGATACTTTGAAATACTTCAAGCGTAACGCATTACCTAAGACAAAAACAGATGACAGCGCCATGGCGGCTGCCGCAAAAATGGGTGAGAGCAGGATACCAAATGCGGGATACAAGACACCTGCGGCAATCGGAATCAAGGCGACATTATAAATAAATGCCCAAGCCAAATTTTGTCTGATATTACTGATAGTGGCTTTACTCAAGGCAATCGCGGTAGGCACGCCTTGCAGACTACCTGACATTAGCACCACTTCAGCCGCCTCAATCGCAACGTCTGTGCCTGTCCCAATGGCCAATCCAACATCGGATTGAGCCAATGCAGGGGCATCATTGATACCGTCACCAACAAATGCCACTTGGCCATATTGTTCTTGCAACTGGCGTATCGCATCTACCTTGCCTTCGGGTAACACTTCTGCTACTACCTGATCAATATTTAATTTTGCGGCAATCGCTTGGGCTGTATGGCGATTATCGCCTGTAATCATGGCCACTTTTAAGCCCAACTGATGTAGTGCGGCGATGGCGGCATGAGTCGTCTCTTTAATAGGATCTGCAACGGCGATGATAGCGGCCAACTGTTGGTCAATAGATACATAGAGTGGGGTTTTACCTTCTTGCCCCAAACGTAGCGCATCTTGTGCAAAAGGCGCAACATCAAGCCCTAATTGTTGCATATAACGATCTGCGCCAATGTGAATCACTTGGCCTGCCACGTTTGCTTGAATACCCAAACCTGTCATCGCCTCAAAGTCAGTGATAGGGAGCAGTTGAATATGCTGTTGCTCCGCAGCTTGTACAATAGCTAAGGCAATTGGATGCTCAGACTTTGCTTCAACCGATGCCACCACACGTAAGACTTGTTCTTTCTCAAACCCTTGTTGGACTTGGAAATCCGTTAAGGTAGGTTTGCCTTCAGTCAATGTACCAGTTTTATCAACGGCCACTACGCTCACGTCCTGAAGCATTTGTAGCGCTTCACCTTTACGGAATAGCACACCCAATTCTGCGCCGCGACCCGTGCCGACCATAATTGAGGTTGGTGTTGCTAATCCCATTGCACAAGGGCAGGCCACAATGAGCACGGCAACCGCATTGATTAATCCGAAGGTTAAGGCAGGGTCAGGGCCAAAAATCAACCAAACTATAAAGGTTAATGCTGATAAAAACATCACCGCTGGTACAAACCACAGGGTGACTTTATCCACCAATGCTTGAATCGGTAATTTAGAGCCTTGGGCTTGTTCTACCATACGAATGATTTGCGCCAATACCGAATCTTCGCCAATAGCAGTTGCCCGAATATTCACGGTGCCATTTTGATTGATAGTACCGCCGACCACTTGATCGCCTGCTTGTTTTTTCACAGGAACAGGTTCACCCGTAATCATAGATTCATCAATATAACTGTGACCGTCAACGACTTCGCCATCGATAGGCACACGCTCGCCTGGACGAATCTCAACGATCATTTTTGCGGTGACGTCTTCTACAGGGACTTCAATGACTTTACCATCTTGCTGAACACGGGCGGTCTTTGCCTGCATGCCTACTAAATGCTGAATGGCCCCAGAAGTACGTCCTTTAGCTTTTGCTTCAAAATAACGACCTAGTAATATCAAGCTTACAATCATGGCAGCAGCTTCGTAATAGACGTGCACCGTGCCTTCAGGTAGCGCTTGCGGGATAAAGGTCGCTATTAGAGAGAACCCATATGCTGCGATGGTACCAATCGCCACTAGCGAATTCATATCTGGCGCAAAACGCAATAGGGCTGGCACGCCTTTTTGATAAAAGCGTCGGCCTGGAAAGAGTAGTACCAATGTGGTCAAAACAAACTGTATCAACCAACTTTGCTGAGTGCCGAGGTTATTCACCACCCACATATGAAAGGCGGGAATCATATGCGAGCCCATTGCTAGAATGAATACGGGCAGTGACAACAGCGCAGAAAGTCCTAAATCTCGTTTAAGCTGATTTTGCTCTGAGGCTTTTTTATCTTGTCGATCACTTTGGTCTTGTTCTACCAGTTTGGCCTCGTAGCCTGCTTTTTTAACGGCCTCAATCAATTCACTCGTTTGTATTTGAGCGTCGCTTTTAATCCAAGCACGCTCAGTCGCAAGGTTTACTGTGGCTTGTTGCACGCCAGCGACTTTGGCCAAGGATTTTTCGACCCGTCCAACGCAAGAGGCACAGCTCATGCCTTCTATAGATAGCTCGATAGGCTTGGTTTCAGTCACCTTATAACCTGCGCGCTCTACCGCTTTGTTTAACTGGGCAACATCTACAGGCTGCGATGAGTAAACAGTCGCCTGTTCAGTGGCAAGATTTACCTCGGCGTTTTCAACGTGCTCAATATTTTTTAATTGTTTTTCGATACGCCCGACACACGAGGCGCAACTCATGCCTTCAATGCTCAGCACTTCATGATAAGTAGGGGCTTTAGTATTTTTTGTTTTCATAACAACCTCTGTCGTTTTTAACTATATTTTTAATCTTATTTTCAAATCTATAGTGACAGCATATAGGTTGACATCATGGTAAGGTCAAGCGTATTTCTATAATACTTTTAAACCCGTTTATAGTAGCGTCTTATATTTATCGTTGAATACAAAATAGCTCAATTATGGTTTATTGTTGAAGGTGTGGCGGCATTAATTCTAAAATAGGGCAGGATAAATGGCTGATAATAAGATAAACTGCCCAGCGAGCGCTGATAGGGTTCGATAGCTCTCGATCAATTCACTGTATTTGGCTACTAGCGAATAAAACATCAATAATAATAAACGCTGCTAACAATGACAGAGTACGCCGTCAACAGCAGGTGATATCAGCACCGTTAACACAAAACATTTATACAAGACCATTGATATTAAGGCACATCACTATGGAAGAAGTACCAAATACGATAGAACAAAGACCCGTATTCATGCCCAAAGTCAACAGTGACAATTTGGTAAAAACGGATATGGTTATGTTTGAGCGACATGTGGGATTTGCGACCAGACAAAAGAAAAAATCCATCAATGACTTACAGCAAGTCATTCGCAAAAAGTATGGATTTAAGCAAGTTTTAGAGCTGTCTAGCAAATCTGGTAATAAGCTGAGTTTTCCGCTAAGCCCGTTTAGCTTAAAAATTACCGATGAGCATGATGGCAATCCATATAGTGTCGAAAATGCTTTTCAAGCCAGTATGGTTTTTGAAGATGGTGGTCCTTATACGGATTTGCTAACAGTAGCGCCAAGACAAGCCCGAAAGGATGAGCGGTTGATGACCTCGGGCGAGCTCATTGGCTACAATTACTTTGGTATGGAATGGGGCGTAGAGCCGTTAACGACATTTTATGATTGGCTGTACGTGAATGCGCTCAAGCAAAACCCTCAGCTGCATGAGGAAGTGATTCAATATCAAGGGTTTACTGATATTACCTTTAATCCTAAAAAATCCATCCATAGTGCAGCGTATGCGTTGGCGCTGTTTGTGGCACTGCACAAACGAGAATTACTCGATAATGTTGAAGACCCAATGGCATTCTACGATTTATGCAATAATTTTAAAATCAGCAATACTGAGCACCTATTAGAAGAAGGTTGGATCTGATTATTAAGTCAGCGCTTGCTTAAGTTTGCTCGAACCGAAAGCTACGATACATAATGTGTCGTGGCTTTTTTATTTCTCTATATTTAGAGCTATATATTCTCATCCCAGTACGGCGGCGTACCATAGTAGTTGGTCATAAAGTCGATAAAGCATCTGACTTTGTGAGGTAGTAGTTTTCTATGGGCGTAGACGGCATACAACCCTAAAGGGCTAGGTTCATATTCTGGCAATACTACGACCAACTTGCCAGAGCTCAACGCTTCGCTAGCAATAAAAGTTGGCTGTAATATCAATCCTCCGCCTGCAATAGCTGCTTCAACGAGTACGTCGCCATTATTACTATGGAAAACGCTACGTTCTTTGAATTGTTTGGTCTTTAGATATTTGTAGATTTGACCCTTAGTTTCGACATTCATATAGCTATAATGCAAATATCGATGCGACTCTAAATCCTCAAGCTGCTTAGGTGTGCCATGAGCTTTGAGGTACTCGGGCGAAGCGCATAATACCACGCGAATCGGAGCAATCTGCTTAGCGATAAGCGACGAGCTTTGGAGCTGTCCGATACGCAGGGCAATATCAAACCCTTCTTCAACGATATCTACTTTTCGATCACTCAACTGCAGATCAACGGTAACTGACGGATAGCGCGCCTGAAAATCAGTGATGAGTTTTGCCATATGCTTTAAGGCAAAGGACACGGGCGCACTGATGCGCAGGACGCCTTTGGGATGCTGCTGTAAGCCGCCTAACTGCGATGCCATCTCATCAATACTCAATAAAATCTGCTGCGCATGCGTAAAATATTGACTGCCAGCTTCTGTCAGGCTGACTTTGCGTGTAGTGCGGTTGAGCAGGCGAGTATGCAGCTCCTCCTCTAGCTTTGCTACATATTTGCTTACTAGCTGCGGCGAGAGCTGCATCGTAATAGCGGCTTTACTAAAACTGCCTTCTGTCACTACCGCGACGAAAGCGCGCATGGCATCGATTCTATCCATATTTATTCCTATAATTCTCTCAATATCAAATCCATTATAAACAGTATATTGATAATTATTCAATATAACTGAGCTTACTCTTTTATAGCGTTGATAGTAAAGTGTGCCTATATCATTTTCGACACTATCTATTCTAATCATACGTTATGGAGTAAGCATCAATGAAATCATCACTATTAAATACTATTTTGACATCAAAAGCTGGAGCAGCGGCCTTAGTGCTTCGTGTACCCGTTGGCCTGATTCTAGCAGCCCATGGCGCCCAAAAGTTATTTGGTTGGTTCGGTGGTAATGGGCTAGCAGGTACGGCTCAGTGGTTAAGCAGTATGGGTATGGAACCTGGCTACTTAATGGCGATACTATCAGGCAGTGCTGAGTTCTTCGGTGGTCTGGCTCTGGTATTAGGTCTGCTAACCAGACCAGCTGCTTTAGCCGCAGCCTTTACCATGTTGGTGGCTATTTTTTCTGTCCATATCAGTAATGGGCTATTCGCTGATAATGGTGGTTATGAATACGCGCTAACATTGATGGTAGCTACGCTTGCCCTAGCTATACAAGGTGGCGGTTCCTTCAGTATGGATAAGGTATTATCAGAAAAATTAGGCTAGGCTTCATCGTTGTAAATGGGATTATTCAATTTTCGTGAATAAAGCTGTTTAATTAGAGCCATTTAATAAAAGCAACAAGGGGAAAGCCATGACAACACTTTTATCTAATGAGTCAGTTAGCCAGCCTGTACTGTTTATACCGCATGGCGCAGGGCCTTGTTTTTTTATGGATTGGCAACCCTCGGATACGTGGCATGAGATGGCAACGTTTTTAAAGGGCATTTCTGATCGTTTGCCTGAGCGACCAAAGGCTATCTTAATCATTAGTGCACATTGGCAGACGGCTGAATTTGGTATTACTTCTAGTAAACAACCTGATCTCATTTATGATTATTATGGCTTTCCTGAGCATACTTATAGTTTGACTTATCCAGCCTTAGGCGCGCCAGTATTGGTAGAGCAAGTCAGTAGTCTACTGACAGAGGCAAGGGTAGGTAATAAACAAGATGCGGAGCGCGGTTTTGATCATGGGGTATTTATACCGCTTAAGCTAATGTTCCCTGAGGCGGATATTCCAGTGGTCCAACTATCTTTGCGTCATGATTTAGACCCACAAGCGCATTTAGCTGCTGGTCAAGCGTTGGCATCACTGCGTACAGAGGGTGTACTAATCGTCGGTAGCGGCATGAGCTTTCATAATATGCGCGGTTATGGCGATATCAGTTTTACTGAACCATCAGAGCGTTTTGATGAATGGCTAACGAATACTGTGGAATCAGCAGATTCGGATGAACGACTCACGGCCTTGACCAATTGGAAAAATGCTCCTCACGCGCTTGACTCACATCCGTTAGGGGCAGAGGAGCATTTGTTACCGCTTATGATAGCGGTGGGTGCAGCAGGGAGTGATGCAGGTCGCAAAATCTATTCTGAGCAAGTGCTAAAAACGCAAATATCAGCCTTTCAGTTTGGCTAGATATTACTTTTTAATTTCATCTCAAATCGTTAGTCTGAATTTTCTAGTCGTATATGAGCTCACCATAACGTTATAAAACCCTTACGTTTATCTTATAAAAATTTTGATCAGAGCACGGTATTATTCTAAGGAACAGTAAGCTTCAGGCTGGGTATTCACTTTTACCACTCTAATAAGAAAGACAAGTAAACAAAAAAAGGAATCATAATGATGGCTTTGAACCATATGGTAAAAAGGTTTTGCAAAGCGACAGTCTTAATTTTGAGCTTTAATATGGCGTCTTCATTTGCAGCGACTAACGATATAGAAGGACAACAGATGACGGTTTCTGTTCATCAAGGCGAAGTCCAAGGTAAAGTGAATGCCGACGTTACGTCATTTTATGGTATTCCTTATGCTCATGATCCTTTTACAAAAGCGCGTAGGTTTAAAGCTCCTCAGGCGTATGAAAAGTGGGAAGGAGTCTTGGACGCCACAAAAAAAACAGCGCCAGTTCCGCAGCCAGGCAGAGAGCAGACGGTTGAGCTTGTCGGTGCTGCAGGCGACCTTACCTTAAACATATGGGCGCCAACGGCTGCGCTACAATCAAATAAGCAGCTACCTGTGATGGTGTGGATACCAGGTGGCGCTTTTATTCGGGCAGATGCAGGAGAAGAGGCGTACAACGGTACTAGCTTTGCAAAAAACGACACGATTGTCGTTACTGTGAATTATCGAGTTGGTGTGGATGGGTTTATGCATTTAGATGGTGCGCCAGATAATAGAGGTATTCTCGATCAAATTGCGGCTCTACAATGGGTACAGAAAAACATTGCCAATTTTGGCGGTAATCCAGAGAACGTTACTTTATTCGGTCAATCAGCAGGTGCTGAAAGCGTCGCCATACTGTTGGGTACAGATAAGGTAAAAGGTCTCTTTCAACAAGCAATCATGCAAAGCCCACCAATGCAATTTATGACCATGGAGCAAGCAGATCGAGTTAGCCAAACTTTTGCCAAAGAGCTGGGTGTATCAGCAACAATAAGCGATATCTCTCAAATTCCTCTTGAAACGTTAGTCACTGAAGTTATTGATATCGGCAACACTATAAAGAATCGAGACCAGTGGGGCATGATGTCTTGGGGCGGAACAGCGTTTTTGCCTGTCGCTGATGGAGATGTCATTAAAGAGTCACCTATGAGAGATTTGGCAAACAATACAGATCCAGCCATTCCCGTTATCGTGGGTAGTACGGATCAAGAAGCCAGACTGTATTATGTTCCAGGCGGTGCGATCGACCAAATTCCTGCAACACAAAGATCTCAGTTGTTGAGTGATTTATCTTTGAATGGGGCATCGCGTGATGTTTACGCGCCAATTAAGAATGAAAAATCTATTGGCGATAGCTTTGCTGACATTCAGTCTGATTATACCTTTCGGATGCCAGCAGTCCATATTGCTGAGCAACTGGTTAACAACGGCAATAAAGTCTGGCATTATAATTTTTCGTGGTTTTCACCAGCCTTTGATGGAAAGTTAGGCGCCGCGCATTTTGTGGATGTGCCTTTTACCTTTAACGCTCTTGATAGTGAACAAGCCAAAAGCTTTGTTGGCGATCAACCATCGCAAAAGCTTGCCGATACCATGCATCAAAACTGGATCGAGTTTGCTCGTTCTGGACAAGCATCATGGGATAACTATCGACTAGCAGATCGAGCAACGATGGTATTTGATATTGACTCTAAAATTGTTAACGACCCTGAGCGAGATGTTAGAGTATTGTGGAAAGATTATTCGTTCTAGAACGATGATGCCAAATATATAGCCTGAAGCACAACTCACGTGCATAGGGAGCTGTAAGTGTATAAGGTTGCATAATATGCGCCGTTATAATAATAGCGGGTGCATGAGGATTGACATAAGGCATCAAGTCTACTTCTAACTAAACTGAAAGCACAGTTGGCCGCTTTTTAGTTTGGTTAGATATGTTATCTACTTATGTCTTTCCTTTATTCAAGATCATCAATCAACTGTTTCATTTCATCAATTTCACGTTTTTGAGCTTTGATAATATCATCAGCAAGCTGTTGCACACGCGGATCTTCAATATCAGCGCGGCTACTGGTGAGAATGGCAATCGAGTGATGCGGTATCATCGCCTGCATCCAATCGACTTGATCGACAGTCGCTTGAGATCTAACGCCCCAGATACCAACTGCAAACATCAATACACTTAGACCATAGATCATCAAATTGACCTTGGTCTTCTTATACATATTGGTCATAAATGCCAACATGACGACTGCCATACCGGCACCCATGTAGAGTGCCATATAAGCTCGGGTTTCACTAAAGTAAATGTGATCCCACTGGTAGGTATTGAAGTACATCATGATATACATGATGACAGTCGATGTCAGAATCATTAAGGTAAATTTTACATAAGGGTTCATATTTTTTTGCTTAGCAGCTTCCATGATATGACCTCCATTGTTTTGTTAAATTAAAATGGGTAGACAGTTAAAACCAGAATTTAACCCCCGCAGTCAAACTACTGCTATCAACTGATTCATTTTCTTGACGTCGTTGGCCACGAGCCTTACCAAGCGCTGTCTCATAACTAACCCCCATATAAGGGGCTAGTTGGCGATTGAACGTTTCGTAAGTCAGCCTGACCTCAGTTTCCATCTCATTAAAGCCCTTGGTAATACCATTATCATGGTCATCTTTACTAAAGGCAGTCAATCCAACCTCCGGTATGACTACCCAATGCTGATCTAAACGCCATTCGTACTCTGCGCCCAAATCAAGACGAAGTTGACCATCGGTATATAAGTAGGCTCTCGTATCCGTTTCGATAAAATAAGGCGCGGTACCGACAATACCTGCCATTATGGCAGCGTTATCGTTTTCAGTATCGTAAGCGACACCAGCTTCACCATTCCAAAAAATGCTCAGTGGTTTCCAATAAGCAAGGGAGCTTAAGCTATCGATTTCTTTATCATCTTTAGTCTGAGCGCTACCTTCCGTGCGTAGTCTTATACGATTGCTATCAGTACCGTACCAACCCGTCGCTTCGAAGTTGATTTGATCTTCGTCAAACTGATAGCCCAAGTCGTCTACTGAGACTCCCCATAATGGCATGCTGCCCATCATCATTGGCTTACCATACTGCCCGTAGGGAACCCCATTTGAATAGTCTGGACTGCGAGCATCGGCTGGTGGCTGCCCACCTTGCATGCCCGACATATCCATGCCACTGTGGTCCATACCAGACATATCGCCCGACATATCCATGCCACTGTGGTCCATATCAGACATATCACCTGACATATCCATGCCACTGTGGTCCATATCAGACATATCACCTGACATGTCCATGCCACTATGATCCATATCGGACATATCACCTGACATGTCCATGCCGCTGTGATCCATATTCGACATCTCAGCAGCTGTTGCCAAAGAGGATGTGAGCAAGACTAGCGATGACAAACCAATGAATGACAGATTTTTCTTAGATATTTTCATAATAAGCCTCATATTCGAAGGTTTGTTAAACGACGGCAACTTCTCTGAACATGCCGGCTTCCATGTGATACAGCAGATGACAGTG
>Ga0209595_100405_pt1 | contig 15122 bp, 13 predicted proteins | sample Porto_4metaG_FD_187427 | JGI IMG/M metagenome (GOLD analysis project Ga0209595, IMG submission 187427) | Marine algal microbial communities from Porto, Portugal - Porto_4 metaG (SPAdes) (version 2) | ecosystem: Host-associated > Algae > Red algae > Unclassified | place: Portugal: Porto...
CCGCGAGGGCGCCGTCGCGCGCGCGGGTACGCTGGGCGGCATGACGACACCGACGCCCGACCTGGATATCCTCGACGCTTCACGCCTCTCCGCCCGGCACCTGTACTGGACGGGGTGGCGCATCGCGCGTATCGCCGAGTTCCTGGACGTGCCCCGGGCCACCATCGACAGCTGGAAGAAGCGCGATGCCTGGGACGACGCCACTCCCACCCAGCGGATCAAGGGCGCGCTCGAGGCACGCATGGTCCAACTGATCTGGAAGGACCAGAAGGAAGGCAAGGACTTCAAGGAGATCGACCTGCTAGGGCGGCAAGTCGAGCGGCTGGCCCGGGTGCACAAGTACCAGGGCAGCGGGAAGGAGAGCGACCTCAATCCCAACATCGATCGGCGCAACGCCGGGCCGAAGCGCAAGCCCAAGACCAACGACGTCGGCGACGAGGGCGTGATCCAGATCGTCGAGGCCTTCGAGGCCTCGCTATTCGACTACCAGCGCACCTGGTACCGGGCCGGCCAGCATGAGCGGATCCGCAACCTGCTGAAGTCGCGCCAGATTGGCGCCACCTGGTACTTCGCCCGGGAGGCGATCGCCGACGCCCTGGAGACCGGCAAGAACAAGATCTTCATGTCGGCGAGTAAGGCTCAGGCCCATATCTTCAAGCACTACATCGTTCAGTTCGTGAAGGAAGTCACCGGCGTCGAACTCAAGGGTGACCCGATCATCCTCGCCAATGGCGCCGAGCTGCACTTCCTGGGCACCAACGCCAAGACGGCCCAGGGCTACCACGGCGACACCTACCTGGATGAGTACTTCTGGATCCACGGCTTCGAGACCTTCCGCAAGGTGACCAGCGGGATGGCGATGCACAAGAGGTGGCGCCAGACCTATTTCTCGACGCCGTCGAGCGTGGCCCATGAGGCCTATCCGTTCTGGACCGGCGAGCGCTTCAACAAGCGGCGCAAGAAGGCCGACCGGGTGAAGATCGATGTCGGCCATGCGGCGCTCAAGGACGGCGCCCGCGGGCCGGATGGCCAGTGGCGCCAGATCGTCACCATCGAGGACGCGATCGCCGGCGGCTGTGACCTGTTCGACATCGACCAGCTGCGCCTCGAATACAGCGATGACGAGTTCGCGAACCTGTTGATGTGCGAGTTCGTCGACGACACCCAGTCGGCCTTCCCGCTGGCGATGATGCAGCGCTGCATGGTCGATAGCTGGGACGTGTGGCGGGATATCAAGCCGCTGGCCCCGCGGCCCTATGGCGAGCATCCAGTGTGGGTTGGCTATGACCCCGCCGGCGACGGCGAGGAGGGGGATGGTGCTGGGCTGGTGGTAGTGGCGCCGCCGCGCGCGATGAACGGCAAGCACCGGATCCTTGAGAAGCATCGCATCAAGGGCAGCGACTACGAGGCCCAGGCCGAATTCATCCGCGGCGTGACTCGCCGCTACAACGTGACCTTCATCGGCATCGACACCTCTGGGCTCGGCGAGGCCGTCGCCCAGCTGGTCGCCAAGTTCTTTCCCACGGTCACCCGCTACCGCTACACCCCCGAGATCAAGGCGCGCCTGGTCATGCAGGCCCAGCAGATCATCAACAAGGGGCGGCTCGAATTCGACGCCGGCTGGGCGGATCTCGCCCAGTCGTTCATGGCGATCCGGCGCGGACTCACCGCATCGGGCCGCCAGATCACCTACACCGCAGGGCGCAACAACCTGACCGGCCATGCCGATCTGGCCTGGGCGACCATGCATGCCCTGCACAACGAACCCCTGGACGGGCCGGCGGAGCACGGCACCGGACGATCAATGATGGAGATGTTTGGATGAGCGAGCCGCTTGCAGAGAAGCCCCGGGTGCGCGTACCGGCCTACCGCGCCGATGGCGGTGGCGACCAGGTCCCGACGCCGGCGAAGGCCGAGGCCTTCAGTTTCGGCGATCCGGTACCGGTGACCGATGGCTACGACTTCTTCTACACCGGGTGCTGGATGCTGGGCAGCGAGTGGTACGAGCCGCCGGTGGACTTCCCGGCGCTGGCCCAGACCTATCGCGCCACCGCCCATCACGGCAGTGCCATCCAGGTGAAGCGCAACATCCTGGTGCGTTCCTTCGTGCCGCACCCGTTGCTGAGCCGGCAGGCCTTCAGCGCGCTGGCCACCGACTATCTGGTGTTCGGCAACTGCTACCTCGAGCAGATCCGCGGGCGCCTCGGCAAGCTGCTGCAGCTGCGCCCGGCCCGGGCCAAGTACGTGCGTCGCGGGGCCGATCTCGACCGCTACTTCTGGGTCCCCAACTGGGCCGATCGCAGCGAGTTCGCCCGGGGCAACCTGATCCACCTGCTCGAGCCCGACATCAACCAGGAGGTCTACGGGGTGCCGGACTACCTGGGGGCCCTGCAGTCGATCTACCTCAACGAGAATGCCACCCTGTTTCGCCGCAAGTACTACCTCAACGGCAGCCACGCCGGCTTCATCATGTACGTCTCGGACGCGGCCCAGAACCAGGAGGACATCGACGCCATGCGGTCCGCGTTGAAGGAGTCGAAGGGTGTCGGCAACTTCCGCAACCTCTTCCTCTACAGCCCCAACGGCAAGAAGGACGGCATCCAGATCATCCCGATCTCGGAGGTGGCCGCCAAGGACGACTTCGCCTCGATCAAGAACATCACTCGCGACGACCAGCTCGCCGGCCACCGGATCCCGCCGCAGCTGATGGGCATCATCCCCAACAACACCGGTGGCTTCGGTGACATCGAGAAGGCGGCCAGGGTCTTCGTCGCCAACGAGCTCGAGCCGTTGCAAGCCACCCTCAGCGAGATCAACGACTACCTGGGCGAGGAGGTCGTCAAGTTCCGGCCCTACTCATTGGACGCCGGCGGTGCAGCGCCGCTCAATCCCGCTCGATGAAAGGACCAACCTGAAATGCCATGAACGAAGAAGCCGCCCGGATAGGGCGGCTTCTTCGTTAGCCTGGCGACTTGCTTGGGTCGTCTTTGCGCTGATAGGTTCGCTCTTCCTGGAATTTTCCGTCCTCCCGGTGAATCTTCACAGATCCCGTCTTATCGTCCATGTAGCCGCGCATATGCTGAATGGCTTCGTCTTTCGTATCTGACCGTTTGATGGCGCGATCACTGCCTTCTTTCTGCAGCTTCCAACCTTGGTCGTCCTTGGTGATGTGGTAGTTGTCCATGTTCTCTCCTGCGTTTTCAGACCACGTCACCCAGCGTAGACCACTTCGCATGCTCGCGCGCCGTCGACACCCCGCCCCGCCTGCGCGCTAAACCTGTCGTTTTTTATGCACCCATGCGTCACGGTACAGCCCGCACAGGCACTGGGCTTCCTCACGAAGGGTGGAGTGATGGTTTTCATGCGGAATCATGCGAAATCAACGAGGTAGACGAAGGGTAGGGTATGAGCCCACTCAGAGGAGATGGGGGGTGTTGGGAAAAAGGTAATAAAGGTTAGGTGGCCGGAAAGTCGATATAAGCTATTGATTTTATTGATTTTGCCTATTACCCCACAAAGGTTAGAAAAGGTAATGAAAAAGGTAATGAAATCATAAGTATCTGTTTTGTAGATGTTTTTCTTATGGCTGATATCACCTCATGGAGGGGTAATAACCTTACCTTTACCTTACCTTTTTATTACCTTTTTGAATTAATGATTTATCCTTTCATATCAATGGGATGCGTCAATTTTTGGCGGCACATTACCTTTATTACCTTTTTCCTGACCCCCCACCAGTTTTAGCGAGGGGGCGCTCACGCACGGATATGCACGCGCGTCACGCACGTATCCATCGTTCTCCAGGGACTGACTTGGGACTGCCGAGATGTGCTGTTGCCACTTTAGATGCTTTAATATCAATGAGATACTGACGTTTCTTGTGTTGTGCTGGGGTTCGAATCCCTCCCCCTCCGCCAAGAATTTTGAGAAAGCCGCTGATGATTTCAGCGGCTTTTTCTTTGCCAATATTTTAACAATCCACACGTTTCCTACGCCTCGTATCTGGCTTCCACCGGTCCTTCCAGAACACCTGCGGACGTCCGTTCTTGCCGTGAGCGCTGGCACCCGGCAGTCTCCTTTCTCCATGGGTCGATCACCTCTACTCTCAGGCATGACAGGCCTTGGTCCAGGATTGGAGCGGTCGATTAAGAGAACTAACCGTCCAACTATTGGAGATCATTTCAATGTCTTCAGCCGCAAGATCGTTGGACACGAGGTCTACGAGACGGAGACCGGTGGGCTGGCCGCTGAGCTGTTCCAGAAGGCTTGATGGCAGGAGCACCTCATCGATCGTCACAAGCCATTGATTCTGCACTAAGATAACGGTAGTCCGATGGAGGCGGCAACATTCCTGGAGAAGCTCGACGATCTGGGTATCACCCCGTCGTACAGCCGACAAACGGTTAGCAATGACAACGCCTTCTCCGAGTCGGCCTTCAAGACGCTGAAGTACCGGCCACGCTTCTCGGCCGGCGGATTTGCCATTCTGCCCGAGGCTCAGGACTGGGTTCAGCAATTTACCGAGTGGTACAACGATGAGCACCGGCACAGGGCCCTTCGCTACGTCACGCCGAGCCAGCGTCATAACGGCGAGGCTAAAGGAATCTTGGCGCAGCGCCGGGAGGTCTTCGAGGCGGCGAAGCAACGTCACCCGGAGCGCTGGTCGGGTGACATCCGGAAACTCAGCCTGCCAGAGATAGTGCACCTGAACCCCGAGAGGGTCCCGATGCCACAGGTAACAAGGTATTAAAGAGCCAGAGCCATTTTATATGTCAGCTGTGTTGACAGGCTCCGAGGTCAAACGCCAGATCATTAGTCGCAGCAGGCCTTCGTGCACTGCATCGATGTTGTTGTTGCGCCCGAGCCAGGCCAGCAGACGCGACAGCGTGGCTTGATACGGCAGGCCTTGGGCCAGTGGTGTCATCCCGAGGGCAACGTTGCACGCCAGGCGTCAGAGTGGGGCGTGGTGCAACGTGTCGGTATCGCTCAGGTCCATCCAACCCATGGCTTTCTGCAGTACGACGGGACGTAGCTGGCTGGTCAACGAGTAACGGATGCGCAACGGGTTGCTCGGATCAACCAGATTGGCCTCCAGCGCATTGATCACACCGCTGCTATCGAGGGCCTCACGCAGCAGTAGGGCGGCACTGTCGCTAGTAATGCGATAGCTGTCGAGCCCAACGCGGATGGACTTGTTGCAGGACGGAATTCAGGGAGATACGCTTTCACCTATGGTGGAGGGTCCTCTGGAATCAGCCTTTTGGCGGAACGCCCTGATTTTTCAAGAGAGTACCATCCGCCATTTTTATTTTCAGGCCAGCCTCATGAACAAGCAGTGTTATAGCCAGAGGCTAGATCTTGCTATTATGAAGGTTGAGTATTCAGCTGGAAATGCAGGGATATAGTTTATTCAGGAAAGATTTTAATCAAGGGGTAGAGGTAAGGTGATAGTCACAAGGGATAGAGTATGAAGAAAAAAATGACATGCCTTTTGTTGTTGATGGCTTGTGTTTCAGGCTATGAAAGTGCGATTGGCGGCGTTAGCAGAGATGATGGTTCAGTAGTCCATGAGAACAAAGGGAACGTATCATCAGACCTTGACGGAACATGGTTGAAGTCTTGTGGCGCAGTTGATCAACATGACCCTGAAACTTTATATGACATTATAGAGCTGAATTTTTCTGGTAATGAGTTTAGTTCAAGTATTCTTAATTTTACGGACCCTCAGTGTTTAGCTTCACTGTCATTTTCTCCAAACCCTACAGCAAGCGGGGTTTTTATTGTAGGGGGGAGCGTGATGACGGATGATGGAGAGGCGGGGACAGAAATAGACACACACATTGATATGTTTAACGGGGCGCCATTTGATATTGATGATTTTGGGGTATATTTAATTGATGGTGACAATCTTTACTTTGGCGATGTTGATGGCGAAGGCGAAGACGACGGCTCTGCTCCTGATTTGCGACCAAGTTCTTTAGACTATAATCGTGCTTTTATTCGGCAGTAGGAATTTATGATTTACAAGAAATTATAACCCCTTGGGTGCCCATAAGTTCTGAGTATTCTCCTGATAATACTTGCTCCGGTGTCCGATAGCCGAGTTACTTTCAGGGGGGCTCATTCAGATTAATGACCACCTTGTGCAGCTCGACGATGGTGATTTTTCGAAAGTTCGTTCCTTTCGGGAAATATTGCCGTATCAGGGCTGTTCGTGTTCTTGTTGGGCCCGAGCTGTCCGGATCAACAGGGATCACAGAACCAAGTGGGTGTTGTCACTGTCTTGGCAACAGCTTCGTAGCCTGCGAATTCCGAGTCATCGTCCAGAGTGATGGTCTGGAAAGCTTCCCGACAAGGCATCAGCAGGCGGGTCATGACCGCTTTCGTCAGCTTCGCCGAGAGTCGAGCTGTCAACAGGGGTAGCCGCTGCGACGCTCGACCAACGTGACCTGGCTCGAGTGCATGTGCCTCTAGAGCACGGTGTCGCTCTCCCAGTGGCCGATGAGGCGCCGTTCATCGACTGCAGCCTGCCGGTGACGGCGGCTATCATGCTCGGCCGGCGCTTCGTCCGCTTGAAGATGCTAGGGCGTCAGTGATGGCTGAAATCCAGCTTGTTCGGGATCGTAGTCGCCGGAGGTGGTGTTGCGGCTCAGCTTACGACAAATCCTGCTGCTGTGGCGGCCCAGTTCCCTGCCGAATTGGCGTTGGCTCCTGGCCACGCCATGGCGGGCGCGGATTTGGTAACGTTGGGTTTGGATCAGTTGTGAGTATCCACACGTTGCTTCACTTTGGACGGTGAATCGAGGAGGGCACTGGCCTTCCTGCCTCTACCTCATGGTCCAAAGTGCTGCAGTTATTCTGAGAATCCAGGTCTATAGACCCACGCCAGCATTAAATTATTGTAATATTGGTTGTTTTGGTGCAGTCTTTCAGGCTTTTCCATCGTTGCGCATGACAAGGAACGTATCATGAACTGGATTATCTTGACTGCCACTGCCGCCCTGATTTTAATTTACTTTTGGTATGTTGCAATTGTTTCTAGGCGTAACGCCGCCCAAGAAGCTTTCTCCGGAATCGATGTCCAGTTGAAGAAACGCACCGACCTGGTTCCCAATATTCTGAAAATAGCTTCTCGATTTATGGAGCACGAGAAAACGCTGCTCACTGAAATTACCACACTGCGCACCGAAGTTTTGAATGCGGCAGAGGCAACCGACCGCGACAGCACCGAGAAACGATTTGAATTGGAGGCGGAGCTGGAAAGAAAACTGTCTGGCCTGATGGTGACGGTGGAAAACTACCCCGATCTGAAGTCTCAAACCAACATGCTGGAAGCCCAGCGAGTGTACGCGGATGTAGAAGAGCATATCTCAGCCGCTCGACGTAGCTACAACGCTGCGGGACGACGGTTCAAAGATTCCATCCAGATATTCCCGGGGACATTGATTGCGAGGGTCATGGGATTAGAAGCCTTGCCGTTCTTCGAGGTATCGAAAGCCGAGCGCGCGCCAGTCAACGCAGACCGTTATCTAAACTCATGAGCATTCTGAGCACTCTGTTCCAGGCCGGTGTGGCGCTCAAGCAACTTGGCAGCGGGACGGCTTTCCGCCCTCCTGAGGAAAACGCCGAGTTGTCCGACGACGTCCGCGCTACGATAGACCGAGAGATATTGCCACTGCTGGAGCCGCTAGAGCAGTTCAGGCTGGAAAAACTGGCGAGCAAGACACGTCGCAAGACCTGGTTTCGTCGCCTTGGTTGGTTGTTGTGGCTGCCCTCGTTAGCGTTGGATCTCTTCATGCTGATATCTGGTGAGCCAACTCTGTACACACTGTTCGTAGTCGGTGGGTTAGGTGCCTGGATTCTCGCCCCGGAGCTCCAGTACACGCGGCACTATAAGGAGAAATTAATTCCGGTGCTGCTCCAGGACTTTGGCGATTACACCTACGAAAAAAACGGCTGCATAGACCTAGAGGCCGTAAAATCATTCAGTATCTTGCCAAAATTTTCGAGTAAGACTAGCGAGGACTACATCAGTGGCGATGTCGAAGGAATCCACTTTGAATTCTGCGAGCTGAAGCTCAAACGTCGAGGGAGAAAGTCGAATAAGACGGTTCATGGTGGAGGAGCACTTCTCATCGCCATGCCGTTTCAGTTTTGCGGATACACCGTAGTAAGTGCTGACTACGGTAAGGTTGGCAACCGTCTGACATCACCACTAGCGATATCTAGGGTGGCGCTGGAGAATCCTGAGTTTGAGGATCGTTTCGAAGTCTACGGTTCTGATCAGCAGTACGCTCGATATATTCTGTCGCCTGGTTTGATGGAGCGCATTATTGGTCTCGACGATCTGTTCCGGGCACGGGCCAAGGGAGCGGGGATCACCTGCGAGTTCCGCGACAATAAGGCCCTTTTCCTGCTGTCCTACTACGGCGACTTGCTGGATGTTGCGGATATTGACGTGTCTGCCTATGATCTGGACAAGATGCCACTGCTGGAACAGGAGTTGGCCATGATCACCGGTATCATTCGTCAGCTAAAACTCGACTCATTGGCGGAAAGGAATGTTGCTAGCAACCGGTTTGAGAGAACGATGGAGCATTAGTCTTACTGGAGCTGACGGAAGGCTGTAGTTCCAGGTAGGCGTCACGGAGCGATACGAATCAGGCCATAAGATCACTAACCGCTTCCGGTCCTCGAGTAAGGTTGTGCATTTAGCACAATCTCTGCGAGATGCTGGACTAAGCCAGGACGGTTGCTAGTCACCCTCCGCAGGCGCTTCTCTCTGCGCTTGGTGGTACGGCAAGGGGAGGCTCCAGTTCGCCGACATATTTCCCATTACGCTCCGCAGTTGCCACTATACGGGCACGGTGAAGGCCTATGGCCTGACTCAGGAGTTCACGACGCCATATACACCGGAACAGAGCGGGCTCGTGGAGCGCTTCTTCCGCTCCTTGAAGGAGGAGTGTATCTGGCTCCATCGCTTTGAATCGCAGGGCCAGGCCAGGGCCGTCATCAATCGCTGGATTAGGTACTACAACGAAGAGCGGCCACATCAATCTCTGGGCTATATGGCACCCCGAGCACACCCGGCGTTAGCCGCGTAAGGTGTGTAGAAACCAGGGGGTCATTACAGATGTTGAGAGCTTCCACAGCACGGTAGGCAGGTGATCCATCCTCGACAGCAGAAGCAGCGCTCAGGAGAAGCTCGACTGTTTTAACTTGGGGGCTCATTTTGAAGGGATTTAATATATTAGATAAATAAAAACGACCACGAGGAACGAATATTTTTGATCATCATGGTTTGACATTATAATACCTGCTAGGCAGGTGGCTTCCTTTAGCGCTGTTAAGTGTTTTTCCAGTCAGAATATAAAATATTTTTCAGTATTTTATATTGAGATGTTGGCTTTGTAACATCGGTATTTAACTATAATTAGCAGCGCCATGCCTAGGCCGAGCACGATGGCAGATAAGGGCAATACGCTGGCGTAGCTGCCGCTTTCACGGGCGAGATAGCCCGAGACCGCCGGTGTAATGAATTGGGCGACGCTATATCCAATCGTCATTTGTGCCATAGCGCGCGCCGGGTTTTTCGGCTGCATCCGACCCGCAACAGACAGGGTCATATTCACGATCCCGACAAATGTACCGCCGTAAAAAAGAGCTGCGGCGAGATTGGACCCCATGGAGTCCGCCATCAGCAGAAGAACCGATACGATTTGCAAACCGAATGCCAGAATGAGCGCCATAATGCTTCCCCGTATGGTAGCAATTCGGTCCCAGACATAGGCGGAAGGAATGGCGGCAAGCCCGACCATGATCCAGACCATCGTGGCGCCTTCTGTGAAGAACGGCAATTGTGACACGATATCGACAATGAACGTGGCCAAAACCACATAACCGACACCAGCGGTGGTATAGGCTGCATTCAAAAGCCAGATAGTCAGGAAACCATGTTGCTTGTCCTCTTGTGCTTGGCTATGCGGTGTTGAGCCTGCACGGGGAGATGGCATCCAGAGCCACGCCGGAATGGAGAGAGCTAGGCCGAGAAGGCCAAAGACGATCCACTGCAAATCCCATGACAGGTAAGGTGTTGCAGCCATCACCACAACTCCGGTTGCGACGATGCCAACCCCCATACCTGCGAAATGCAAGCCAAGCGCAGGCCGGTGCCCCTGATGGATCAGCCAGTTCAGGATCAATCCCGATGCCAGAAGCAGTCCAGTGATGCTTGCCATGCCCGAGAGGAACCGCAGGATGATCCATATTGCAGGATCCTCTGTCATTCCCATACCGAGCGTGGTCCCCACTCCCAGAAGTAATCCAGCCCGATAAAGTAGCACCTTGACGCGTAGGTCACGAATAGCGGAGGCCACGATAGCGCCAAGCAGATAACCCGCATAGTTGGAGGCCGCCAACATCCCACCCTCCATTGCACTTACATCCGCCTGCACCCGCATCAGCGGCAAAAGGGGCGTGAACGAGAACCGTCCAAACCCAACTGTGGCGATGAGGGCGCACACGCCCGCAGTCATGACCCGGGTGTAGGAGGGGCCTGCTGCGATCTCTGTTTGTGACATAAAATGCGTGGACATTCACGTATCCTCAACCTGTTTACGGCAGTTTAGAGGGCGGCGGGCTTGTCTTACGCACGATAATTTGCCAAAAAAACTCGAGAATCCGCCAAAGGTAGTTCTATGAGCGCACGCGACTGGACCGAAATCTCTCTGGCGCAAATATCAAGCCTTCCCGCCCTGCTACATCTTCGGGCACAGAACATGATGGGCGGCGAGATTTTTCCTATGCACGATCATCCGTGGCATCAGCTTGTCTATGCGAGGCAAGGTACCTTGATGATCCGGCTTGCCCAGGCCTGGCATGTGGTCACACCAGAGCAAGCGGTCTGGATTCCGATAGGTGTTCACCATGCGACGGCGGCCCTGACCGACTCAACCTTTCGCACGCTCTACATCTCCACAGAAGCGATCGACATGCCGGCACAAGTGCGTGTGCTCTCTGTCTCCGCCCTGCTGCGCAACTTGATCAAGGAGTTGGACGACTTGCCGTCGGGCGGTGCATCGCGGAGCTACCGATCCGCATTGCATCAAACCATTTTGCGGCATCTGGAACACCAGCCCCATGACGGGGGCAGCCTGACTTGGCCTGCACACCCTAAATTGAGACGGCTTTGCGAAACCCTCTACGACCATCCTGCAGACACGAGATCTGTAGCAGACTTGGCCCGCGCCTTCGGTATGTCCGAGCGAACATTGATACGGCGTTGCCACGATGATCTAGCCATGCCCCTGAGCCTCTGGCGTCAGCGCATGCGCCTTTTTCGGGCCTTGGAGTGGCTGGGACAAAAGCGCAGCATAACGGAGATCGCTTTCGATCTGGGATATAGCTCACCCTCGGCGTTCGGCTACATGTTCCGCACCGCGACGGGCCTATCACCCTCAGACTGGCGCAAAGCACGTGGATTTGTTGGTCATGGGTCAGATATTCGTTGAGGCAATGCACGGATTTTCCGATATCTTCAGGAGGCTCCTCCAAACGTCACGTGCGCGCATAGATCTCGCCGTAAACGAGCTGGTCCTACGTCGAGGTGCGGTTGGCGCCATTGGAAATTTAGGCCCAGTTGATGGACCGCTCGACGCAGGTGGGGGTATGAGGTCTGTCTAACTGGGCGATGTCGAACGGCTATTCTCTTGCTTAACCACGCAAGCTTACCTGTCATCAAGGCGTGTGGGTATCTGTCGGATCCCGTGTGATTAATGACTCGTTTGTGAAAAAGCTCAGCTGGCCCTCACCATGTGGTCGCACGGCCTGGCGCTGGAGTTGGGGGGCGAGGGGCCGGCCGTCATCGCGGTTAACCCCGGCTCCCCGCTGGGCTGCAAGATGGTCAAGGAGGGGGGCAGCGTCGCCGGCAAGGACCTCCAGATCGGGGCCGGCATCCTGGCCCGCGCCGTGCTGGACGATGAATTCACCGGTGCTACCGGCCAGTACGTTGACAACGATGTAGGGCGCTTCGCCGCCTGCCAATGCGCAAGACGTGCAACGGTGTCGAGAACTCATGGAGGCGATCGATCGCCTGCTGGCTGCGTCGCAGGAACAAGCGCCGCGTTAGGCGGTGGCTCGAGCGTCGACACGATTCACTGGATGTTGTTGTCACGGCTGAATGTAGCTTCCCCAGTCCTGCATCATTGCTCGTCGCTTCTCGAATAGGTTCCCTCGTCGGTAGGCCCCCTCTACCTTGTTTTCGCTGGTGTGAGCCAGTGCCATTTTGGCCACATCACGGGGGTAGCTGGTGACCACGCCGGTCCAGTCGCGAAAGCCGGAACGGAAGCCGTGAGGGACGTAGTCGCCACGCCCGCCCCCGACGCCACACCCCATGCCGCGTATTGGTTGCAGCATCGCCATGTTCGACAGGGGCCTGTCGAGTCGTGCTCCAGGGAATACGTATGGGTTACCCACCGCCCGCGGCAGGTCGGAAAGAAGTGACACCGCCTGGGGTTATGCGGGTGAAACAAAACGCCGTGCCAGTCTTCTGGGTGCTCTCGGCGTGTTTCACCGTATCCCTGCCCGGATTGTAGGTGATGGACAAGCGCTGGGAACGGGGCACTCATCGAGCTTGTAGCTGACGCCAACGACCGCCGCTGTGGCGGTGGTGATGTGCCCCCCTCCATTGCTGCTCAGGGGAAAGTGCAGCTACCCGGAGGACGGGATGCGCGATGACACCCCCATCAAACGGTGGGGCGCGGCAGAGTCGTTGAGGTGAACGACCGAGAACGAGGCGCCGTCGATGGGGGCTGGGTCACCGGGTACGGGTGTGGCTGGCGCCATAGCGACCTGCTTTACTCGTTCTACTCTGGTGCGGTGAGGGTAGCGGCGCAGCCCTTGAGGTGGTCCACAAAGTGGCGCACCTTGGCCAGTTCGCCGAGGTGTTCCGGGTAGACCAGGTAGTAGGCGTTGGGGCCGTGCAGCAGCGAGGGCCAGGCGGGGACCAGGGCGCCGGCCTCCAGTTCATGGTCGATCATGAAGCGCGGAATCAGCGCCAGGCCGCCGCCGGCCATCACCGTGCGAATCAGGGTCTGGAAGGTCTCGACGCGGATGCCGTGGTAGCTGCGGTCGGTACGAATATCCTGTTCGTCGAACCAGCGGTGCCAGGCGTCGGGACGAGAGGACAGATGCAAAAGGCGGCAGTCGGCCAGATGGGCGGGGCTGGCGATCCGTTGACGCGCCAGGTAACCGGGTGCGCCGACCGCCATCACCTCTTCCTCGAACAGCTTGTGGCACTCGAGATTGGGCCAGCTGCCGTGGCCGTGGAAGATGGCTACGTCGATCCCCTCGTTTTCCAGGTCGAAGGTTTCCACGCGGTCTGACAGGTGCAGAGTGATCCCGGGGTGGGCCTCGAAGAACGCCGGTAGCTGCAACGACAGCCAGCGCGTTCCAAAGGTGGGAAGCGTCGCGACCTTGAGCACGTCACCGTGGCCGCTGTAGGTCATGATGGCGTTGGCCGACATCTCGAGGTGGGCCAGGATCTTGCGCACCTCTGTCAGATAGAGCGAGCCTTCTGGTGTCAGTACCAGAGTTCGCCTGAGGCGACGGAAGAGCTTGTGCTGAAGGGTGTCCTCGAGTTGAGCCACCTGCTTGCTGATGGCGCTCTGGGTGATGCTCAGTTCATTCGCCGCCCGGGTAAAGCTCAGGTGCCGGGCGGCGGCTTCGAAACATTGCAGCGTGGTGGTCGAGGGGAGATGGCGGGCCTTCATCGAACGCTGACTCCAGCGTAAAAAACCGCCATTCTACCCCAAACGAGGCAGTACCGCTGGTGCAAGCGTCGCCGGCGACGCGAGCGCCTGTCCAATCCGTCGCCTGGCGTCCCGGCGGCGCTGAGGCCGCCGGGCGTTGCCACGTCCTGGCATCGTCGACGTCAGTGCTGAACCGACGTCGCCGAATCCATCGGCGCCTTCGGGCGACGCGATTGCCACAGGGCGATCAGCGCCAGGGCCACCAGTCCCAGGGAGCTGGTGATGGGCGCCGGGGCCACCATGGCCAGGCCCGCTGCCAGCAGCACCGCACGCTCCCACATCAAGGCGTCACGTACGAAATGGCCGATCAGGGCGGCGCTCACACCGACCAGGCCCACCACCAGGAAGCCGACGTCTCGTACCAGTCCAAGCGGTGTTGCGTCGATCATCACCAGCGCCGGGTTGTAGATCAGCGCATAGGGGATGATGAAGGCACCGATGGCAAGCTTCAGTGCCGTCACGCCAGTCTTCATTGGATTGGCCCCTGCAATGCCTGCACCGGCGTAGGCGGCCAGACAGACCGGTGGCGTGATGTCCGCCACAATCCCGAAGTAGAACACGAACAGATGTACCGCCATGGGTGCCAGGCCGAACTCGTTGATCAGCGCCGGCGCGGCGATGGTCGCGGTAACGACATAGTTGGCGGTGGTCGGCAGGCCCATGCCGAGCACGATGCAGGCCAGCATGGTGAAGATCAGGGCGAGGATCAGGGTGCCGTCGGCCAGGCTGATGATGCCGGCGGCAAACTTGGAACCCAGCCCGGTCATCCCCACCACCCCGGCGATGATGCCGGCGGTGGCTACCGCAGCGATCACCGGCAGCGCGACCCTGGCCCCCTTGTCTAGAAGGCGCACCAGGTCGGCCAGTGACGGGCGGGTCTCCTTGCGCAACAGGCTGACCGCCAGTGCGGCGGCGATACCTAGCAGGGCGGCGCGCTGGGCGGTGAAGCCGACGCTTACGGTGGTCACGATCACCGCCAGCGGAAGCAGCATGTAGCCCTGGCGCATCAGCAGCTTGCGCTTGCTCGGGAGCTGGTCCTTGGGAATGCCGAGGATACGACTGCGCTTGGCCTCGAAGTGTACGCCGATAAAGATACCGGTGAAGTACATCAGCGCCGGTATCAGGGCCGCGTACATGATCTCGCGGTAGGAGACGCCCACGTACTCGACCATGATGAAGGCGGCGGCACCCATCAGCGGTGGCATGATCTGGCCACCCGAGGAGGCGACCGCCTCCACCGCCCCGGCCAAGGACTTCGGGTAGCCGAGCCGGGCCATGGACGGAATGGTGATGGCCCCGGTAGAGGCCACGTTG
>Ga0209595_100408_pt1 | contig 15103 bp, 20 predicted proteins | sample Porto_4metaG_FD_187427 | JGI IMG/M metagenome (GOLD analysis project Ga0209595, IMG submission 187427) | Marine algal microbial communities from Porto, Portugal - Porto_4 metaG (SPAdes) (version 2) | ecosystem: Host-associated > Algae > Red algae > Unclassified | place: Portugal: Porto...
GAATTTTGCTACCGCTTGAATAGATCAAAAGCTAAGAAAACGATATTTCACAACTTAATTTCGAGAATGATGGACAAACCAAAAATGTATCATACTCAATTAGTATGTGCTTAAATAGCGATCTCTAGTAATTTTTTTCTGATTTTATTTTATAACCTTTAAATTCTGGAACCTGGTCACTCCCCTTGTTAATAAAAAATCTATTATGATGAATAACATCATTATTTTTTCGATATTCATAATAATCTCAGGTTCTTTAATGTTAAACGGAATATTATTAAACGTGATTTTTTGGTTATTATCTAGCTTAATACTATCAACATCGTTAATCAAAGGAGTTAAATAGATGATTTTTGTTTTAGAGTTAAGGTTTTTGTTTTTCTTTATTAACCTTGATAATAAAATACTTCTCAAATTATTATTCAGAATATTATGAGCTTCATCTATTATTAGACAGTCAAAAAACACATCTTTTTTTGCTAAAAGCCTTAATGCTCTTTCTTGAGTAAAGACAGCTATAAAAGAACTCTCATTATTGTACATTTCATCATGCATTAAAATTTTATAATCAAAATCATTATCTCTAATCATTTTATATGTCTGAGACAATAAAGATTTTGTAGGGACTATTACAGCAATTTTAAGGTGTTTTTTTAAGTTTTTGATATAATCTACAATCAAAGAACTTTTTCCAAAAGAAGTAGGTGCTATAAAAGCTTTTTCTTGTGAATCTTTTTTCAAAAACCCTGTTTTTTCTTTTTGCTGTTGAAGTGTCTCATAATAATCCCATTAAAAAAGTTTTCTACATTATAATCGATTAAAAAATTATTAATATTATTTTTTAAAATTAAATTATTATCAGATATAATTTTAGAGATAGGGTAAAATCCAATGTTTATTGGAAAATCATATAACGGGTCATAATCCTTGTAGGTTATGCTATATTTCAAAATTATGTAGTATGCAAAGTCTGCATAAGAAATATATCTTTTATCTTTTACATATTCTCCCAAAAAAAGGATAGCGCAAGAGAGTATGTAAGCTTTTTCATGCCCCTCAAGAGTTTCACCAATTGTAAGCTTCTTAATAACAACCCTAAACATTTCATTTCTAAAAATCTTTGTAAATGTTCCTTTATTCTCTTTGTACATTTTTACTTTATTAGGTATTCTTTAAAATGGGTTAGAGATTTTTTATTGATGCATATAACAAGTATTTTATTACAATTAAGTCCCGGTAGCTTTTTCTTAATATCTGAAATTATTTCACTTTTATTAATCCTTGACCATTTATCTTCCATTATAATTGTTGAACAGGGTATTACATTAAAATTACTGATATCCTCATATTCGTTATTAAAATATTGTTCTGAAAACTCTTCTATTTTTTTACTAAAGTCAAACTAGAAGAATTAATTACCTTTATATGATTAAAGGCATTGAACCAAGGGTTGTTTTTTGCTTTTCCAGAGATTTTACCTTTTAAATTTGTGTGAGCTGTCTTAATATTGGTCTTATGTGTACTATTTGACATTCCACTTGATTTACTTTCCATTAACCAATAATCATTTTGATAAGAATAGACCCCATCAAATCCTTTTTTCATAGACCCTTCTTCTAAATTGAAAAATTGAAATTCTTGCTCAAAACCATAATTTTTTAATATCAAATGATTAAAAAACTCAGCTATTATACCCATAGTCATATTACTCGCCTTACCTTGTTTAGTATTTTTGCTAATTAAAAAATCTAGTAACACCTTTTTTACCGTTTCAAGTCCAAAATTAGCATCAGGTACACATATAGAAACAAGTTTACTGTCAATATCTTCTTTTAACTCTTTTGTAATCTTCCCTATAGCAACAATAAAAAGACTACAATTGTTATCAATTTTTATTAGTTCACAATCAAATGGTGAATTCTTCATACTATTTTAAAAAACTTATAATCAATATGTTAAAATACATAAATAATATAACTTTTTAAAAAAATAAAAGGACGTAATCTACCCTCTCAAAACCCCCACCCATCTCTGGAAATGGGAAACTCCCCCCTCCCACTTTATATATGAAGTTTTTTATTGCAGGTATATTATTAATTCAAGTTGAAAGCTAAATAACTTGTACTAGTGATGGAATCTTCTAGGGAGCATTTTAAATTTATAAATTCAAAAAACTATGGTTAGAATTATTGATTACAAAACAAGAACATCAGAAGATGGGAAAGAATTTTTTACACTTGAAATTCAAGGTGGGATTGAAATGGTATTAAGCCAAACTACGGGTAACTTCTATGCTACTGCAAGGAAATCCAGTATTACTACAACATTTAATGAGCAAACTTGTACGGCGCTTATTGGTACTCAAATGCCAGGCAATATTGAGAAACAAGAATGTGAACCTTATGAATATACGGTTGAAGACACAGGAGAGGTAATAACACTTAATCATAAGTATATGTATGTGCCTGAGAGTAAAACTCCAAAGAAGCAACAAGTTCAGAAACATTCATTTGATGATAATAAACCAGTAACTACAAGTTCTGATGTTTTCTCTGAAAATGGAATATTAGAGCCTACAGTATAATATTAATTAACTCTGTTGGGTAATTCCTGACAGAGTTATAATTTTTTAAATATGGAAATTGCAGAAGTACAAGTATCTTACAATACAACCAATAAAAAACACCTTAAAATAAAAGATAGCAAGAGTACTTATGAGTTACTACTATCTTGTTGGAACAAAAATACTATTGAACTACAAGAAGAATTTAAGGTGCTATTACTAAATAGAAATAATCAAGTTTTAGGCATCTACTCGCTTTCTAAAGGAGGAGTATCAGGCACAATTGTAGATTCTAAATTATTATTTTCTGTAGCCTTAAAAGCAAATGCTTCTGGTATTATTTTAGTACATAATCATCCAAGTGGTAACAGAAACCCAAGTGAAGTTGATAAAGCCATTACTAACAAAATAAAACAAGCTAGTAAACTTTTAGACATTCAGCTTTTAGACCATTTAATAATTACTAAAGATGATTATTACAGTTTAGCTGATAATTGCGATATTTAGTTGAATACCTTAAGTTTTTATAATAGTAGAAATGCGAGTTACTTTAAAAACATAGTAAATCGGCTATTTATTATTGCTTAAGGTTTAAGTCAGATATTATTAATAGCGTTTTCTTATATTATTGTGAATTAAATCATTAGCTTTAATTTATGAATAGAGTTTTATATTTACTGCTCACACTGTTTGTTTTTTCTTGTAAAGGACAAAGTTGTGAAAATTTAAAAGACAGTTTTAAAACATTTAAAGAGGCGCAATTTTCAATTTTAGAAACTAAGTTTAGTTTGGAAGATTCATTAGACACTTCTAAAAGTTCATGGATAAAAGAGGCTAATTATTTTAGTTGTGATGATGAATTTGGTTATTTAATATTAGAGACTTCAACCAAGAAGTATATCTTTAAGAAGGTTCCCTTGAAAGTATGGGAGGGCTTTAAAAAAGCAGATTCATTTGGTAAATATTATAGTCAAAGCATAAGAGGTAAATATCAATTTATTCTCAATAAATGATGGAATCCACTTTAAATATTAACATAAAAGATTATGTAATTTTCAATGATACTGGAAGCAGTAATAAAGTTATTGGATATGTCTACATAAATTTGAATACTCTAAAAGAAAACTTCAAACTAAAGAATAAGAGATTTGTTTTACAATCAGACATAGAAAAAGATATCGAAAATTTTGAGGCTATTAAATATTATTATCCTTACCTCCAAAATTTAAACTGTAATAACAAAAGTTTAGACTTATTTAGGTCAGTTGGGAATACTAATGGAGAGCAATTACATCATAACGAAATTCTATTATTTGAGTCAAATAGTTTAGAAAATTTCAAAAAACAAATAGATTCTTTTTTGTTCAATATTGACATTAATGAAGCAGATTACTTACCTGTTAGTGTTAATGATTATAAAGACGATAGTATAAGATTGGATATTGAGGTAGAAAGAAAACTTGAAACTATACTGAACCAATTTGAAAACTTAAAAGATACTGGTCAGTTACTTCAAATATTACCAGTGTTAGAAAACTATCTAAAAGAAAGTAACCGAAGTTATAGAAAGATAAGTAAGCTTAGTATTGACAATGAATTCAAAATATTTTTAGTTGATTACAATATTGAAGTTAAACTGAGCCATTTAACAAAATGTGTGTATTTGCTTTTTTTAAATTATCCAACTGGAATTAAGTTGAATGAATTAAAAAACTATAGTGAAGAGCTTTTAAACTATTATAAAGCTATCTCAAATAGAGATGATTATGATAAAATGACAGAAAGTATCACTGGTTTAGTTAACGTTAAATCTAATGCTATTTATGTCCATTTATCAAGAATAAAATCTGCCTTTATAAAAGTAATACACCCAAGTATTGCCATTAATTATTATATAGATGGAGGGAAATTAAAATCTAAAAAAATTAAATTAAATAGAACGTTAGTTAATACAGAACACCTTAATAATGTTGATGAAATAGATTTTTAAACTATTTGCAAGGTTGCAAATCAATCAATGATGTTAGTAGTCCTCTATTATTGTTTAAGGTTTATATCAGTTAGTTCAGGCAAGCTAACTTTTAACGACTCTGCTATTTTATATAAAGTGTAAAATGTAGGGTTTGTACCTCCAGCTTCTAAACGACTAAAGTTGGATTTTTCGATATTACAGGTAGCAGCAAGGTCTTGCTGAGGAATATTTCTTTCCTCTCTAAGCATCTTAATGCGCTTACCTATTGCTAATTATAAAACCTTTTTTTCTGTCATTCAATAAAAGAATACAGAAAAAAATTTGTTATATATGACAACTATTTGGTTATCATATATGATATATAATAAATTAGATATTAAAAATGATTATAAAAATTTCGACAATATATAATTCAGATTATTACAGAGATAATAATCTTGATGTATTAAAAAATCAAAAGTTATTTGAAGAATATAGATTAGTTAACCAAAAAAATGAAAGAAAATTAATTTTTCAAAATTGTAATTACAATAAAAAGCTTAGAGTATTCTTACTAAAAAAGTTTTTACCTTATTTCATTTTTTTAGTATTTCTATCACTGCTACCAATAGAAGGAAGTCTAATACCTATTTTATTACTTGCATCTTTGATATTTTATCACATTATAATACCTGACTTACATAAGTTAAATAAACGAATAGAATTTAGTCCACTTGAAGTAGTAAGATATAATCTGTTTGGTATTAAAAACAATTCATTCTATTTAAATCGAGTGATTAATTATTCAAAATCAAACTATCATTACATAGCATTATTACCTTATAATACAGGTAAATCAATGATTATTCTATTAGAAAATGACAGTAAAAACAGTTCGCTTTTTCTAACTCACAATAAGTTAAAAAGCAATTTTTTCTTAGCTTTTTTTAATATAAGAACACCCTCTATTAAAGGGTATCTATTAATTAATCTGTTAGAAGATTTGTTGAAAAGCACACCTGATTCTAAAGAAAGTAACTATGTTGAGGTTGATTACAAGGAAGATGTAAAAAGTCTAATCAATAGGATTTTTAGCTACCATTATGATGAGAATGAAAAGTCTATTCCTGAAGCGATATCCATCAATAATGATTTATCAAAAGCTAAAATAAACAAGGTGCAACTAGAGACTTTTATTGTGAAAAACAGAAATAAATATCTTCACTAATTTTTTGACATTTTGATTAAATACTTAAATAGCTTACTTGAAGATAACATTCTGACTATTTCAAAAATCGAGTTATGGTTACAAGAATATGAAAGAACATATCATTACTCCAAATTAACTGAAAGAATAGAGAACACCTTTGCTGATATTGATGGAGAAGAAGCTTATTTACCTTCAATATTAATTCCAACAGAAGATGAAAAGCTTATTGAACTATATGAGACTTTAGGTAAGTTATTAAAATTTCATAGAAACGAAACATATTTTAAAGCTGAGATAGAAAAGTACAAATTTATAACTAAAGATTCTAATAAACTTAAGGTCTGGATTAGTAAAAATGAAAGACTTGGAACAGAAGAATATGTTAGTTTTTTACTTGATTACTTAGATTATGATAAAGAAAATAACGAATACCACTTATCTATCCACTTTCATAAAAACCTAGACCTTAATCTCTTTATAGAAAGAGAAGAATTTAATAATACTATAAAATTCCTTGAAATATTTAACTCCCATTATTGGGTATAATTAACTAATAATAAATTCTACAAATATGAAAACTATTACAAAAAAGCTATTTACAATAATTCTGTTATTAACTCTTCTTAATTGCTCTAGTGATGATAGTAATTCAGAAAATAATAATAACAATACTTCTGAAAATTTACCTGATAATTTATTTGATACAACATGGAGAAATATAGAAAACGGTAATACACATGATATGCACTTTCTAAAATCAAATAACCCTGGTAGAATGCAAATAGGTTCTGTATTTGGAGCTTACACATATGATAAGCCAAACTTAACTTTAGAGTTGGATGACAACTGTTTTTCAGATGTATTTAATACAGAATTTTTCCCATTTAATACTTGTTCTTTATCTGGAGTTGTATCTTCTAATTCAATTACAATAATTAATCAAGGCAGAGAATTTAAATTTTCAGTTATTGAAAATGAAGCACCTTGATTTTTTAATGTTGTAAGTATTGCAATATTTGCAGTGTTACATCTTAGATTACACCTCCTGCAACATTACTGCAACAAATCAACTTAAAAATTGAAAGTGTATGCAATGGCATGAAAAGAACATCCTTATTAACCTGTTGTTTTTCAAAACATTGAACATATATGAAACTTAATGAAAATTAAATTTAAATGTCTGTTAATCAGAGGGTCCTTGGTTCGAGTCTAAGAGGGGGAGCTATTATAACTAAAGCCATTCAAGAAATTGAGTGGCTTTTTTGTTTGGTACAGGTCAAACATAGGTCAAATATTTTTACTTTCTTATATTTGAATTGACTTCAAAAACCTTTATATACAATCCTCTAGCTCAGTACTTTCTTTTTATCTTAATATGCTATTTGATACAGGTATTCAATCTGTAAAAGATTCGTTTATTGGAAATTTTTCGATTTTTTTTCAGTTAATATCATAAAAGGAACTGTGTCAAACGCATTTGCGCCATCTTCTGGAAGCACAGTCGCACTTAAGTCTAAAGTATGTGCTAGATGTATTTCAGCATTTCGAATCCGTGCAATACACGCGGCCATGTAAAAGGCGTGTTCTGCATATTCGGAAAAAGTCTACGGATACAAAAATGTTTTTCATCATAATATGATTTGGTGCACTTATATAAAGTTAGGTAATATTTTAAATAAAGACTTAAATCAATTTGGAAAACAAAAAATCTAAACTAAGGTTTTGGATTAGTTTTAGTACTTTGCGCATAAATAAAAGAACATTTTTTGAGCATTTTCAAAACACTTTTTAAGGATACCTTTATCTACGGTTTAGCAATGGTATTACCTAAATTGTTGAACCTTCTTTTAAATTATCTGTACACGGATATATTAGAAAATGAAGGCTTTTCTGAAGTGATTAGTTTTTATGTTTACGCAGGTTTTATAAATGTGTTGCTGACCTACGGTATGGAAACCGCTTTTTTTAGATTTTATAATAAATCAGAAAAGAAGGAAGAAGTCTATACCACGGCATTAATAAGCTTATTAATTACATTAATAGTCTTTGTAATAATTTCCTTAATTTTCAAAATAGAGCTTGCGCTATTTCTAAAAATACCTACTCCTATATTTTTAATGTTAGTTGGTTTAGTTGCTTTCGATATTTTAGCGGTCATTCCTTTTGCTTATTATCGAGTAAAGGGAAAAGCATTTAGTTATGCGGGAATACGTGTTTTTTCAATGGTAATAGTATTTGCTTTTTTCAACTTTTTCTTTTTAAAATGGGTACCCGAATATCGTATTTCATTACCTGAGATAATTACTTTTGAGAATAAAGAAACATACGTTTTTTTGTCCAACTTTATAGCCAATGCTTCAATGGTGCTTCTGATTTTTCCTAGTTATTTTAGGTTTAAATGGAAGTTTGATAAAATTATTTTCAAACAAATGCGACAATATGGAGCTCCTATTTTAATTGCGGGTCTAGCATTTTTGATAGTCGAAAATCTAGATAAATTAATACTTAGGGATCTTTTAAGTAAAGAGCTAATGGGTGCTTACGGCGCTTGTTATAAATTAGGAATATTTTTAACACTTTTTATTCAGGCATTTAGGATGGGAGTAGAGCCCTTCTTTTTTAATCAGGCAGGCAAGTCAAATGCTAAAGAAAGCTATGCTGTAGTACTCAAGTTTTTTGTGATTTTTGCTTCTTTGGGAATATTAATAGTCCTTTCTTTTTTAGATTTATTTGTAAGTTTAATTATTAGTAAAAAAAGTTTTTTAATTACTATAAGTATAGTTCCTGTTATATTAATTGCCAATTGGTGCTTTGGGGTGTATCAAAGTTTGTCGGTGTGGTACAAAGTAACCGATAAAACTAAATATGGTATGTATTTTACAATTTTTGGCGCGGTAATAACAATTGCCTTTAATTATATTCTAATTCCAGTAATGGGCTACATGGCAGCTGCTTATGCTACATTAGTTTCTTACGGAAGTATGATGCTGTTATCTTATTTTTATGGAAGAAAAAAATATAGAGTACCTTATCCAATTGTTAGGATACTATCTTATTTATTTTTGGCGTTAGCCTTAAGTGTTCTAACGTGGTATTTGTATCCTAAAAATTACCTGTTAAAATTCGGGGCTATTTTAGTATATTTAAGCGCTGTAATTTTTTTAGAAAAAGAAAGCATTAAAAGACTTTTAAAAAACCCTAAGGATTAAAAATTAAGAGATTGATTATATAATTTATGAAAATTGATATAGTAAATACATCAAGTCATGCATTGCCTAATTACGAGACTATTCTTTCTGCAGGAATGGATTTACGAGCAGTAACATTGGAATCAATAACTATCGGTTCATTAGAGCGTGTGCTTATTAAAACAGGTCTTTTTATAGCTTTGCCCCAAGGGTATGAAGCCCAAGTAAGACCTCGTAGTGGTTTAGCATTTAAAAAAGGAATAACAGTATTAAATGCTCCAGGAACTATTGATGCTGATTACAGAGGAGAAATAGGGGTAATTCTAGTAAATGTGTCAAAAGAAGATTTTGTTATTGAGCACGGAGATAGAATAGCACAAATGGTAATCGCCAAATACGAGCGAGTAGATTGGAATGCTGTAAGCCAGCTTTCGGAGACTGACCGTGGAGTGGGAGGCTTTGGTAGTACTGGTGTAAAGTAAGATTTTATTGAAAAAAGAAAAATAAATTAGGTAATTGCCTAAAGAAAAGCATTAAAAATGAAAATAATTGTACCAATGGCTGGGCGAGGATCTCGATTAAGGCCACATTCATTAACTGTACCTAAGCCATTAATTCCTATAGCAGGAAAGCCAATTGTACAAAGGTTAGTGGAGGATATAGCTAAAGTTGCTGGAGAAGCTATAGAAGAAATAGCCTTTATTACCAAAAGAGAATTTGAGGCAGAAGCCACTCTAACAGCAATAGCTGAAAATTTAGGAGCAAAAGTTTCTATTTACTATCAAGAAACTCCTTTAGGGACAGGTCATGCAATTATGTGTGCCAAAGAAAGTTTATCAGGCCCGTGTGTCGTAGCTTATGCAGATACGCTTTTTAAAGCAGATTTTGAATTAGATCCACAAGCAGATGCGGTAATTTGGACTAAACAAGTAGAAAGTCCAGAAGCATACGGAGTAGTAAAACTAAATAGTAATAGTGAAATTGTTGAATTAGTAGAAAAGCCACAAGAATTTGTCTCAGATCAGGCAGTTATTGGGATTTACTATTTCAAAGAAGGACTAGACCTAAAAGCATCATTACAAAAAGTGTTAGACGCTAATTTGATGCACGGTGGCGAATACCAAATCAACGACGGTATTAAGGGCTTGATGAAGTTAGGAAAAGTGTTTAAAACAGGTACGGTAAATGAATGGATGGACTGTGGAAATAAAAAAGTAGCTGTTGAGACAAATACGAGAATATTGAATTTTTTACACTTGGAACAAGTAGAAGATTTAGTACACAGTACGGTAAAAATGGAAAATTCAGAAATTATAGCACCTTGTTTCATTGGTGAAAACGTAACTTTAGTAAATACGAGATTAGGACCTAATGTTTCCATAGGGTCAGATTGTGTTTTAATAAATGTAGCGATTGATAACAGTTTAATACAAACTGAGACAGAAATTAAAAATGCCAAGCTTACCGATTCCATGATTGGAAATAAGGTAAAGTATGATGGCAATTATACCAGCGTAAGTATAGGTGATTATTCCATATTTGAATAGATTGAAAAAGAAAGAGATCCATATTGTTTTTTTTTTATTTTTCATGAGCTTCATTTGTTTTGCTCAAGAGGAAGAAGAAATGAAGTATGCAGAATTAAATGACATTTCTAAAACTTCTAAAGTCTTTAAAAGTGCTTTTTTTGATGCATTAAGCAATCGCGCTGTCGGAAAATATGATAAGGCAATTATTAATATAGACCAATGTCTTAAGATTGATAATTCAAAACCCGTTTTGTATTATGAAATTGCACAAAGTGAGATAGCCTTGAGACTTTATGATAGTGCTGAAGAAAATTTGAATGAAGCATTAAGACTAATGCCTAATAGTGAGTTAATCTTAAAAAGTTTATCACAAGTATATTTTGTAAAGCAAAAATTTGACAAAAGGATTTCAACCTTAAGAAGGTTGAGTGAGCTTAATTCTAAGTATAAATATAATTTAGCACAAGCATATAGATATACACAACAATATGGAGAAGCACTAGAAGCTTTAAATTCTTATCAGCGGGAGTATAGTTATGATTGGCGAATAAAGAGTTTAAAAAATCAAATTTATACATCTTCAAAAGATAAATTACCTGTAATTGTAGATTTAGAAAAAGAGCTTCTAAAAAATCCAAAAAATGAAAGGGCTTACGTCCAACTTATTGATGTTTACAAGAAAAATAACGAAGAAGGTAAAGTACAAAAAACAGTACATCGTTTTCGCGAAGCTATGCCATACTCTCCTATGTTAGAATATATTAATTTTCAAGAATATTTAGATAGAGGAGATACGGTTAAAGCTACAGAATCTATGCGAAAAATAACAGCGGTGTCGAGCATTAGTGACGAGATTAAAAAAAAGGTATTAAATGACTTTAAGATTTTTGGTAAGCAAAACCCAAACTATGAAAAGTCATTAGATAGCCTTAGTATTTCTTCTAAAGCAAGCATTAACAAAGATGAAAATCTAAAGTTTATTATGGAACTTTCAACCGTAAATATAAAGCAAGGGACTACGGAAAGTTTGTTAAATGTTTACCAAAATAATCTAGGAATAGATTCTAATAATTACGATTTAATAAAGGACACACTATTACTTCAATTATATTATGGAAAATTAAATAAAGCAAAAGAATTGGTAAATATTGGTATTGAAAAGTATCCGTCTCAACCCTTTTTATATCTTATTAAAGGAACATTATTAGTAAAAGAGGAAAAGCATACTAAAGCAATAAATAACTTTAAAGATGGTTTAGATTATATCGTAGACAATCAAGAATTAGAGCGCGCTTTATACTTAAAACTGGCAAAATCCTATGAAGCAATAGGGGATTTAGATAAGGCCAAAAAATATCAAAATAAAGGTGAAAAAATTGAAATTTCTACTAAATAAAAGCATCAATATATGCTGTGCATTATTGCTTTTAGTTTCTTGTAAATCGTTAAAAGTGGATTCTAATTCTAAATTGACAAAGAAGAATACAGTTAATGAAGTACTAGCAATTCATAAAGCAAAAGAGTTTAGGTATGAAACACTCCAATCTCGTATAAAAGCAAACTATAATGACGGGAAAAAGTCGGTTTCACCATCAATTTCTCTCCGAATGGAAAAAGACAAAAAAATTTGGATGAGTGCTAAATTTTTAGGTTTTACTGTTGTAAAAGTATATATCACACCTAATAGAGTCTCTTTTTATGAAAAATTGAATCGAAAGTACTATGATGGTAACTTTGAAGCTTTATCAGGATTGTTGGGACAGAATATTGATTTCGAAAAAATACAAAATCTTTTTCTTGGACAAAGTATTTTAGATGTAAATACAAAAGCATTAGATACCAAATGGGTAGCCCCAGATCGTATCTCAGTACGTTCCGAAAAGCAAGATACTCGTTTTGACTTAGAATTATTATTTTATATATTGAGCGCCAAAGTTTCAGAATATAAAGTGGTAAAGGGAGATAAATCATTACTAGTAAGCTACTCTAGATATCAAAAAGTGGGAAATCAAGATTTCCCTGAAGAAGTAAATGTTATAGCAAATAAAATTAGAAGTATTAAAATGACTTTTAAGTCAGTGGAAATTAATCAAAAACTTTCTTTTCCGTACCAGATTCCTGAAGGGTATTCACAGTTTAAATTAGGAAATTAATGAAGGGTTTTAAAAACTTATTTGTTTTGCTGTTCCTGCTTTTGGGTGTAACTGTAATAGCTCAAAAAACGCAAGCACAATTAGAAACAGAACGCAAGGAGCTTAATGCCGAAATTGCTTCGATTTCCAAACTTCGCAAAAAAGGAAAATATCAGCAACGTTCCGTCTTGGATAAAGTAGAAGGGTTAGATAAACAAATTAAAACGTTAGATCGTTTGATTAGGGTAACCAATCAGCAAGCAAATTATATCTCCCGAAAGATTACTGCTAATGAAGATAAAGTGATTCAGTTAAATACTGAAATGGAAAATCTCAAAAAAGATTATTCTGAATTGATAAAGAAATCTTACAAAAGTAAATCCCAGCAAAATCGTATTTTATTTTTACTGTCTTCAGAAAGTTTTAAGCAGGCCTATAAAAGAGTGCAATATATAAAACAATATGCTAAATATCGTAAAAAGCAAGGGCTCGAAATTCAAGAGAAGAAAATAAAAATAGAAGAAATTACGGAGCGTTTAAAGGTTCAGAAAGAAGACAAGAAAAAATTAATTGCTCAAAATAAGCAGGCAAAGGCACAATTGAAAGAAGATAGAGCTGAACAAAAAAGTTTAGTAGCAAATATTCAGAAAAATCAGCGAAAGTATACTAAGCAAATTAAAGACCAACAGCGTAAGGCCGATGCAATTGATAAAAAAATTGAGAAGTTAATAAGAGATGCAATAGCTAAAGCAAATAAAAAAGCAGGAGTAAAAAAGGGAACAAAAACATTTGCATTGACAGCGGAAGCTAAAGTGTTGGCAGCTAAATTTGATACGAACAAAGGTAAACTCCCTTGGCCTGTAGTAAAAGGCAGTTTAATCAAACGTTTTGGAAAGCAACCACATCCTGTTATTCCTAATATAGTAATTAACAATAGCGGTGTGGATATTGAAACTGATGAAGATATTGTAGTTAGAGCTATTTTTGATGGAGAAGTGTCAACTGTACAAGCTATAAAAGGAGCTGGAAAATTAATTCAGGTTAGACATGGTGACTTTATTTCAACTTATTATAATATTGAAGGTATAACTGTAAAAGAGGGGGATAGAGTATTGACAAAACAATCCATAGGGACAGTGCACACAAATAAATCTACAGGAAGATCAATTTTGAAATTTTCCATTTTCAAAGATTCAAAATTTTTGAATCCTCAAAAATGGATTTATAAGTTGAAATAAAATTAGGCTATACTAAAAATTTGCTCAAAGCTTTCCATAGAAATTGGCTTAGATATATAATCACGCACACATTCTATACTTTTAGCTTTTTTAAAATCTACTGGGTCAATTGATGAGCTTACAACGTACAAGCTTGGTCTATTTTGTAATCCCCTGTTAATTGGGTTAAATTGCTCTAAAAACTCCCAACCATTCATTATTGGCATATTTATATCTAGTAATATTAAGTCTGGTAATGATTCGGAATCTTTAAAAAACTCTAAAGCTTCTCTCCCATTTTTGAAAACCAGTATATTATCACACAATTTTTTTAATTGTATTAATTTTTTTACTAGGTTAACATAAACGGTATCGTCGTCAATGATACAGGTTAATTTGTTAGGTGTCATAAGTAATTGCATGTGTCAAAAATAGACGGACTCTTTTTATTGAAAAAGAATTTTCTTATCTTAGATTCAAGTTATAAACGCAACAGCTTTAGCTGTTATAAAAAAACTCTTCACACTTTTTCATTTTGCCTAGGCAAAATGAAAAAGTGTGAAGAGTACTAAAAAGGTTACATTTTTAGGTCGCTAAAACTTAAAAATAATGGCCCATTTAGAATTACATCAAAGATATGAAATCTACCATTTGCAAAAGCAAGGAAATAGTTTTACAGAAATAGCCCAAAGTAAATACAATCAAAGACAAGCAAACAAGCCTAAATCGATTCGTTTGACTCAAGAAATTAGAGATTTTATAAAAGAGGATAAATACCAGATAGAGTTGATATAGAAAAACGCCCTGAAATAGTAGAGAAAAAGCAAAGATTTGGTGATTTAGAAATTGACTTAGTTATTGGTAAAGATCATAAAGGCGCTTTGCTTACTATAAATGATAGAGCAACAGGCTTCTTAAAAATGGCATATGTTAATAGTAAAAAAGCTAAGCAGGTAGAACTTAAAACCATTGAACTATTAGAGCCTTGGATACCTTTTATTCATACCATTACTTCTGATAATGGAAAAGAATTTGCCAACCATAAAGCTATAGCCGAAGAATTAAATATCGATTTTTACTTTGCCAAGCCTTATCATAGTTGGCAAAGGGGAGCAAACGAAAATTTGAATGGTTTAGTAAGACAATATTTTCCGAAAAAATCTGAGACCGTTGCGAAAGGGTTAAATTTTCCACTTCACTTTTTTAGTTTTATTTTTTTACTCCCAAATACCATTTATTTTGCTTTTTTTCAAGTTTTTCAGGTCTATAAGTCTCTTTTTTAAGTCCATTATTCCTTAATTTTCACAATTAGA
>Ga0209595_100411_pt1 | contig 15013 bp, 9 predicted proteins | sample Porto_4metaG_FD_187427 | JGI IMG/M metagenome (GOLD analysis project Ga0209595, IMG submission 187427) | Marine algal microbial communities from Porto, Portugal - Porto_4 metaG (SPAdes) (version 2) | ecosystem: Host-associated > Algae > Red algae > Unclassified | place: Portugal: Porto | collected...
AACTACTATTAAAGGACGTAATATTTCCCCGTGAACGACTCCACCACCAACGCCATTCGAGCTTATAAAAACCAACAGAAAGTTCACGATTCGTGGCAGGATTACCGTCTTTATCCAATAAAACGACCTCCAAATTATGCGTCTCATTCATATCCAAACGCTTTGAACCATAGCGGTTTAGCGGTATTCGAATGCCTGCGTAATAGGGGTACGGACTGTAATCCACCGTAAAATTATCAATGCTAAAATCGCCACCTTCCTCAAAGGCGCGCGTCTTGAAATTTGTCCTCAACTTGCCCGGCGATTCCTTGCTTTCTATGGATGCGCTGATGTCCGCCGCACCGTCTTTGTCGAGTTTATCTTCAAAAATAGTTTGTGGTTCGGATTTAAGGCGACGTGCGGGGTCGTCAAACTCAAATTCGGGGAATTTCTGAAAGGTCGTATTCGTAGATTTGACATCGGCTTCGACCACCGCTTTGAGGTTTTTGGCGGCTGCGCCATGTAGCCAATTGACCTGCAATTTGCCCTTTAATTCTTTGCCGTCTGCCGCCGAAAGTTCGTCTTTTCCGAAGTCCAAATTAATCTTCAAACGGTTGGGTTTTATGGTTTCGACTTTTATGGTTTTCGTGAATGTTGCACCACCGACTTGTATTTTTGCCCGCCAATTTCCGGTGGGTGCGTCGGGGTCGGTTTTGGTGTAAAAACTGTAAATATGTCCGGTGTGTTCGGAGGTCGTATTGCGCTGTTGGAGTTGCCCTTTCGGATCGTAAAACTCGAAGGTGACGGGGTGTTTTGAGGGCAATGTATTTTCTTTATCTTCGAGGATAAATGACAGGTAAATCGAATCGCCCGGACGCCAGATACCACGCTCGCCATAGACATAACCTTTGAGTCCTTTTTGCACGCGATCGCCCGCCACATCGAAGCGACTCATCGACAGTGCCATGCCATCGCCCAATTTCAAATAACCGTGTTCTTTGCCCTTATTGACGATGATTGCGAAGGGGTCGCGCTTGCTATTCATCACTGCAATTCCATCGTTATTTGTGTTGACTTTTCCAAGCGATTGTTGTTGATAATCAAATAGTTCGACGTTTACGCCGCCTTCGGGTTTGGCAGTGAGCAAGTTGGTGACGATGACGTAAACATCACCATTTGTACCACGCTTGGCTATCAAACCAAAATTGGATGGCACAACATTTCTTTGCACAAAATTTTCGGGATTATAGTAAGGCGGATAGCATGGTTTTTTTCGATGTTCCCACTTATAACCATCGTAATTCCAGTTGTAACGGTACTGCATTATGCTCTTGATTTCGTCATCATCCGTGAGGGCTTTTTCTTGGCTGAGTGAGGTGAGTTGTGCAGTGGCATTGTCGGATTTTTCGTCTTTGCAATCGTAGGTCGAATATTCCTTTTTGAAGCCCAAACGGACTTGGTAAATCGCATCGGGTTCGCGGTCAATAAATTTGCTTAAATCTAATGCGTAACGATTCCACGAACCCAAAGACGGGTCGGTTGTGAGGCTGCTCAAAGCGACTTTTTTCTGATAGACGACACGCCCGACGGTTTGCAAATTATATTCGCCCGAAATTCTATTATTTTGTAAAAATTGTAAGGTGTTATTGGAGAATATTTTGAAAATTTCCACGTCCACCGCATTGAGACTGACGGTTTCAAAGGGAAACATCAATCCGTCCGAATCCGGTACAATCACGCCGCGTCCGAGTAGGCGAACTTGGGGTTTTTCCTGCTCGAAAGTGAGCGTCCATTCGCCGGGGTTTTTCATGCGTTTGCCTTTGGAGTTTTTGATGGCAGGAACAATGGTGATTTTTTGTTCACCGTTCAATTTACTTTCAGGAAAAACACGCAGCGTACTCCCGTCTATCACGTAGCGCAACTTGCCTTTATAACCTTCGATAAGTATCAGACCATCAAGGTTTTGACCGGATTTAAGCGGGTCGGAAAAGGTGACTTCTACGCCTTGATTCGCGCTTTTATTTGCCACGACATCTATCACTGAAAAATCATTTAAAGAAAGGACTTTTACGCTATGATTTCCGCGTTCTTTTGTGCCGATTGCTTCGCCATCCCAATGAAATTTGACGGCAGATTCGTTGTCGGTACGGGTGATATTTTTTACGGTAAATGTGTGCTTAGTTTGGTCAGCATCGTGCGACCATTCGATGTTGATTTTGTCGTTATTTTTCTGCTTGGCAGTGAGGATTTGCTCAACGGCTTCGGATTCGGCTACGTCGGCAGTGTAGAGCGTTCCGGTGATTTCCTGCTCCGACAAATCGGCAGGGTCGGGCGCACGAATGCCCTCAAAATTGATGCGGACATGCTGTTCTCGCGTCCGAAAATTGAACTCAAATTCCTTCAAATTGCCGGGTACTTCGTCGAATATTTTATCCAATCGCAGCCCGACGACGTAGTTTTGCCCGGACTTAAAATCATCGCTCGGCGTGAATTTTACGGTGCGTTCATCCTGCCACTCCGCCGCACCCGCGATACCGGGCGACATCCGAAAAACGCCATCGCTCAAAGGCGTACCGACACGATTACTACTAACCGCCGCATCATTGAACCGCACCATAACCGCCCCCGTTTTGGAGATTTCGCCACTCGTATAGGCGTTGACGTAAGCACTAAACTCCGCATCGGGTACGATGTAGGTCTGTGTCTTTTTTTTGCAACTTAATATGTTGATAATTAGTAAGATAGCAATGCCGTAGCGCATCGCATAAGATGTGTAGGTGTGTGTGTGTCTAGCCATAATTATAGCGTTGTAGGCGGAATGTGAGTTAATGTTGAATTTTGAATGAATGAATTTTGAATACCTTGAAATATCAAATAAAACATAGTTCGTGTTATTCAAAATTCAAAATTATTTCATTCAAAATTAAAAAAAGGACGTAGGCTTATCCTTTGATTGGTAAGATAAGTATTTTTTTTAGAATTTATATATATGTTTGATTTTTTTGGTGGGTTAATTTTTTGTTAATGGGAGATTTAGGCAAATTTTTTATACGTTCTGATTTATAAAAAAAACGAATGGCAACTTTTTGTTTTGTGTTATTTTTTAAAGACAAATACAAAATAATATTTCTTATAAATCATTTTTGAGGTAAAAAAATATCGCAACCTAATGTTTTTTATATTCATTTTATCACATCTAAAAAATTAAGCTTTGTAAAAAACGCCCAAACCGTTCCTTTGACCTTTCCGAGATAGTTCCTATCTTGCACATGTTATAGCATTTAACCTCCACAAAAACTTTAACACAAAAAAAGTGAGAAGATATTTGTTTATAAAAAATAAAAATAAGTATATTTGTATTACTAATTGATAAAACGCTAATTAATAATCCGTTCTAATCCGTTCTAATCCGTTCTAATCCGTTCTAATCCGTTCTAATCCGTTCTAATCCGTTCTAATCCGTTCTAATCCGTTCTAATCCGAATGGAAGCGATAGAACTATTCGAGCGTGTAATTTTGGATATATTCCGATACCACCACACCGAAAGTATAGTGCAAAGTGCGCTATGCTAATGGGCTTTTTATAATTTTTTCTTTCATCTATAATCAAATTACCTATGGAGAGAACCTCGTATGCCTACATACGACCTCATGTATGCGCGTACACAAGAAATGCTTATAAAAAAACACCGTGCCTTCTCTGGCAGGAGAATGACACGGCGGAAAAAGCTATGCAGTTCGGCTTAAAGGAACTGCAACGAACTTTATTATTTAACATCAAAATTATGAAAAAAATATGAGATTTTTCGTAAAATTTATTAGCGTGGTAGCATTATTGCTGCTTTTTAATGCCTGTCAAAAAGAAAACGTACAGGACGTAGTGCCTACAGATGAGGCAGAAATCACCCTCCGAAATGACGAAACCCGAATTGGTAATACTTTCGAGCGAAACCGCAATGTTCGGGAAGCACGCCCCATGAGACTCGGCAGAAAACGCACCAACCCCTACACGGTAGAAGTAATGACCAAAGCATGGAATAACATAGCACCAAATGCGAGACTTAACCAAGTCCCTACAACGGATTTGTACGTCAAATTTTCACCAACGGATTTTGACCAACTTGCTATCTTGGATGAATTGGACATTGAGTTATTCGACCATCCGCTTGACTATACGATTGTTCAAGACGGTGACTACTACATCGCAGAGGGTCGTACAGATGAAGATATACCTGAATACTATGCAGTAGTACCGCCGAATTTTACTGCTCCGACAGGTGTGGCTTATGAGGTGCTTAATCAACTTCATCTTGCTGATTATGATACCTATCTTGCCCGTGAAGCCTTCCGAATGACCGAAAACAATTATGCAGGTAACCCTATCCGAATCGGTATTCCTGAAAGCATACCGAGTGCAGCGCGTCTGTGTCCCGAAGAGTATGATGAGTCAGAATTTCCTTCATGCCTGTGTGATGAGTACCACATTATAGGTACACCCGAACATCAGGACTGCATGGACTACTATAATGCCAATGACCCCACTAATCCCGATACATCTACACCAACACTCAATGATTGCGATTGTCCCGTCAGCAGAGATAGACGTCATCCGGCAGGTAGAGTGACCGTACAAGACACCCAACTCGGAGTACAGCCCGTCAGAAATGTACGCATCGTAGCCAGAGACAACTGGTTCAAGGTAAGAAGAACATGGACAGATGACAATGGCTGTTGGCATATCAATAGCTCCTATTCCGGTAAGGCAAACATAAAAATCCGCTTCAAAAGCGATAGAATCACCGTAAGAGGTATACGAGGTGCGCGACTGTGGGAGTATGCTTTTGCAGTCAGAGACCGATTTACTTGGAACGGACCTGATTTTAATGATATGTGTGTCAACTTTATGCCGAATGATGATGTTGGCAGTCCTGCTAAGAAATACTGGTACGCAGCCCATGCGAATAACGCATTATACGAGTTTGATGAGTATGCTACTAACGATGGTGTAGTATCACCACCGGATGATATGGAGATTTTGCTTGCCAACTACAATACAGCAGCTTCTGCACCTATGCTTAATCAACTGACTAAAAGCCCTTTAATAGCCGTGAGTGCGTGGGGTTTAACCAGTAGTGCTGCTAACTATGCTTTAGATAGGCTAATCATAGGTACTTTACCTTATGTAGACTTGGCTGTTTCGGCTCTTTCTGTTTACTTCGTAGCCTTTTTACCCGATGTATATTATGGTTATGGAGGAGAAAATAATGAAGGTATTAATCCACCCTTCTCTTCCGATAGGGTCAAAAGTACTTTTTATCACGAATACGCACATGCTAATCATTTTGCAGCGCTACCAAATCAAAATAATTACTGGTTGTTAGAAATTGGCTATATCATAGATAATGGTGCTTATGGAGACGGCTTTGCTCCTGGCGCAGAACGGGCGGCAGTAGTTGAGATGTGGGGAGATTTTATCGGAGTAATTTACGCCGATAGAGAGTACGGATTGAATCATGGTCTTGCTGTTCCAGGTAACCTAATAGCCACTCGTCAACGTAGATTCATTTATAGAGCTGGTGGAGGGGGGGAAAATCACACCCCTGTATTCCCTATACCCTTTGATGATCAAGACGACTGGATACCTTGGGGTTTATTTACGGACTGTATTGATGATACAGCCCACAACGGACCTCCTCTTAATATTAATGACCCTGTGACAGATAATGTGCAGGATTATACAATATCAGATTGTTTTGATGCTGTGGTTACAGGAAGTCCCATAACATTAAATGAGGTAGAGCAAAATTTGATAAATAATCTGCCCACAGGACAGAATGCGGCAGACGTTAATTTATTATTTCAAGAATACGGATACTAATTATTAAACTTAAATATCTTATCTCTTGCCTACTTCTATATACCATAGGAGTAGGCAAGAAAAACATCAGCTTATGAAATATTTAATATACGCAATTATTTTATTAATAACAATTCCCGCATGTGTTCCACAAAACACCTGTTCTAGAGAGTATACTTTCAATTTTCCCGCAACACTTTATCCTACACAAGATACTTTTAGCGTAGGTGACACTTTGTGGTACGAGATGACGATTGGTGATCAATTGGAAGATATGGAGACAGGTGATATTATAGATTTATCGATTTTGGAATTATATTTTGAAGTTTTATCTACAAGATATGATACCACTTATTTTAATGATGCTTTATTCAATTTTTCTTTCCATGTCCTTGAGGGAGACTTTCAGTTAGCTCCCCCTATTGGATATATAAGAACTAATATGGACGATGAAAAAATCAAGATAGCCATAGTTCCTCAATATAGTGGTGGGTATGTTTTGACATTTGTATTAGGTATAGACTTTGTAAGAACAGAAATAGAACTGGGCGATGAATGTACGGAATTTATAACAACTAACTCTCGTGTATTAATAAATAACGGTAATAGTACAGCTAATAATGTTTCCGTGTTAGAGGACTTATATTTGATTGATGATACGGACACACTTTATTGGGTTGAAGATGGTATAAAAGTTGAAGATATAAGAGATACTTACGTATTCTACGTCCGCTAAAAGCTATGAAAAATCTACTCTACAGCGTGGGCTTATTCATTCTAATAGCTTCATGTGTTCCACAAAACACCTGCTATAGAAAATACAAATTCAGCTTCCCGGCAGCACTCTATCCTGCCTTAGACACCTTTAGTGTAGGGGATACAATTTGGTACGAAATGAATGTTAATAACCAATTAGAAGACCAAGAAACGGGAGATATAATAGATATGTCAGACTTTGAATTATATTACGAATTTGGTGCCACAAGATATGATACCATTGATTATAATGATGCTCTATCTAATTTTACTTTTCATGCTATCGAAGGAAATCTGAATTTGACTTCCTCGATAGGTTATGTATCTTTTGATAATGTAAATAATAAAAAATTTAAAATGGCTTTTGTGCCTCAAAAAAAAGGAGGACATGTATTTTCGGTATCTTTAGGTTTTAACCTTGTATTCGAAGAAGTTGAATTAGGTGATGAGTGTATAGAGGATATAAAAAACGATTCTCGGGTTGTGATAGAAACCAATACAGATAATAATGTCGAGGTATTGGAAGATTTGTTCCTTATCAATAATGTAGGTGATACACTTTATTGGATGCAGGAAGATACGAATATAGAAGATTTGAAGCATTATTACGTCTTTTACGTCCGCTAAAAAGAAGCACCTACTACCTTGTAATTTTGGCTGAGTAGAGATGTCTATCGTAAGGAGAGGTATTCGCCAACTTCAGCTCACAGCACCGAGTATCAACTCCCAAATCCACACACCCAAACCATTGCGTCTTTCTGAATTTATTTCAGCAAGACGGTTCATTTTGTTTTTTTTATTTTGCCGAAGACTAATGCGATATGGCACGCCATCAAACAGGTAGAGCAAATTCATGAATTTGCTCTACCTGTTTTAATATGGTGCTGAAAGTTGGGTATTTCGATAGTTGTCGTGGGCGCATTGAGGGTGCTGTACTGACGACTTTTAGCTGTCAAGTGGTGGGGCGCCGCGACGGCTGAAGTCGTCGGTACGGGGATTTGCCCTTATGTGTAAAAATCCGTAACTTCGTAAACCCCTAAAGAAAAAGGAATAGAATTGATTACAAAATATCTTGGGGAAGATACCAATCAGAAAATTCCGTTTCAATGAATAAATATCACTTTTTTTCAAATTATAGCTAAAATGAAGACAGATAAATTTCTCAATCCGGGTGGCATCAACGGTACAGGCACAGGTATCGTCAATGTCAATAGTGAAGATTTCAAAGCACTTCAACAAGCTATTATTGAGCATAATAAAAAATATACACCGGAGGAGCGTATGAAATACGATTTGATTGCGCTTCACATCCAAATGAAATCCTATGTTTCAAAAGATTATGACAGAGCGCATCGGGGTGTCGGCGAATTTTTGAAAGGATACATAAATGCTATTGGTATTAAAAATAAAGTATTTGCACAATACATTGAAATAGAAGATTCTAATCTAAGTGCAGGGTGAACGAAAAGTCGTTTTCATAATGCGTAATATATTAATTTTTAAGTTTTTAAGAAAGCCTACTCGGCGGACATTTTCAAAATGTCAGGCGAGATATATTTACATTTTGATTTAAATTTTTTTAAATAAATTAAGTAATTTCTACTTTGTAAATAATTGATTTTCATTGAATAGTGAGCAAATACTGTCGCCTGACATTTTCAAAATGTCCGCCGACTCACGCTTTCCCTTCAACTTTAAAAACATATTATAAAAACGACTTTTCGTTCCCCCCTGATTAGACTTGATGTGTTATTGATAATCAAATACTTACAAGATTAAAATTAATTAAATTTTTAATTTACTGAATGTCAATATGTTGAATGAAGCTTACAGGTCAAATAAATTGAGTACTTTGTGCTTAAAAAGTAATGGTTCACCAACTCAGACCAAAGTCCAAAAGAGAATGACAAGCTGTAATAGTATCGAAATTCAAAATATTTTGTAAAAGTCTGAAAAACAATTAGTTACAACCAACTGTTTTTACAGGCACGTCACTAATGTATTAGCGATATGTATAACTTCTCGAATTCATGACCTCGATGTACATAGTCAGATGCTTGCCTCTTGTACTGGATTATGGAACTTTTTTATAACTCATTGATTATCAATAACGTATCAACTCTACTACCTAGAGGTACATATGATGTTGAAGCCATTGATAGCGAAGGTAATGTGACCAATCAAATTGTATTTAAACACTAAGCATTTTCAAGTGAATGGTGAGCTATGCTCGCCATTCACTTATTTCAAAATAATTTAGCATGAAAAAGCATTTACTATTTTTGGCAATAAACTATTTATCAATATTTTATGCCTTTAGTCAAGATTCCTTTGAGTTACTTATACCTTGGAGCAGTGAAGGTGATACATCTGCTCTCGGATTAATGACATTAGAAGATAATAATGGGGATTTTTTGTTATTGAGTAATATTCAGGAGTTTGATGTTGAATTGCCGGATATTCCTATAGAAGGACCTTTAACTTTTGGAACAGGCATTACTAAACTTTCATCTGTCGGCGAAATTTTGTGGCACAAATTATATCCTACCAATTACGACATTCTATTCATTCCACATGGTTTCGGAAGAATACCAGCCACACATTTTTTAGGTAACATAGAGAATGAACTGATACTTCCCTACTCTATTTTAACAGGAATCTTACCTTGCGACAGTCTCAATAGTGATATTGGAAAGGTCAGCTTCAAAAAGGCAATTATGAGTATTAATTCCGACAATGGAGAAATTACTGCTAACGAGCGTTTTTTAGACGATTTCTTGTGCGACACAGATGATATTATAGCATTCAAAGAAACAGATTCGGGATATATTTTACTCTACTACGATGATTTTTATCACACTCCGCTTTACATAGAAAAGTTGAGCCAGAATCTTGAAGTGCTTAGTGTAGATACATTTCATAATGAGACCCGATGGGTACAATTTTCTAAATACAATGAAAATATACTAATTGCTTCACAAACCAATATCACAATTATTGACAGTGAAGCCAACCTACTTCAAACATTTGATATACAAGTGGAAGATACACTTTGGTCAGTAAATATTAAATGGGCAGAAAATGAATCATATTATGTTTTCAGAATGAGTGATTTTAGTTATGACAATCGTAATTCTGCACTTTATATCATTGATAAGCAAGGAAATACAATTGAGAGTGCTTTTTTTCCCGATAAAACAATCAATGATGTGGAAATTACTGATGCCAACGAAGTTCTTGTATTATTTGATATAAGTCGTAATGATTTCTTTGATACGATACCCAGACCAATTGAGGTTGTAAAGTATGATGTAAATTTAAACAAAATTGCTGTTCAAAATTACGGCTTTCCTTTCGTTGTTTCAAGCGATATTTCACTCACTACGGACCAATCCGAATTTTATGTTACAGGTACCCGCTTGAAATCCATTGACTTAGTAAATGGAAAAGAAGCAGACCAAATTTATTTTCTCAAAGCAAGATTAGATGATTTGATTACAACAAATGAAGTACCTCAACAGGAAGAAGTGAGACTAAAGATATTTCCCAATCCTACAAATCAGAATATAACTATAAATTATCACTTCGAGCATTTACCCTATCAACCAACTATGTCTATCTACAATGTCATGGGGAACGTTGTACATGTACAACCATTATCTACAAATGAAAATACTGTGCTTATTGAATTAGACAAGCACCTTCCTGCGGGAACTTATTTTTGCCACTTACAAGTAGATGGTCATTTACATGGCGTGGAGCGATTTGTTTTAATTCGGTGAGTTGTCGGTTGGTCGTATGGAGCGGTATTCGGTAACTTTAGCTCACAGCGTCAAGTATCAACTCCCAACTCCACACGCCCAAACCATTGCGTCTTTCTGAACTAAATTCAGCAAGACGGTTCATTTTGGGTTTTTTATTTTGCCGAAGGCTAATGCGATATGGCACGCTATCAAACAGGTAGAGCAAATTCATGAATTTGCTCTACCTGTTTTAGTATGGTGCTGAAAGTCGGGTATGTTAGTAGTTGTCGCGTCAAATTTCATCTAATTATTTAGAAAACAGCCATGAAAACCCGGAATAATGGTGTGAGAGGTATAGCAAGCCGCTATTTCGGTAAATGTTTTAGCATCTAAAAAGACCAATTTTGAGCCTTTTGACTTGTCCTTAATATTCACTAAAATGCTCAGAATGATACCGTCATCATCGGTTTGTGCATTGTTGTGAGGTATAAACTTGGGTTCGCCGGGATAATAGTCCGGATCTTTCCATATCGTATGTTCGCCTGTTTCCATGTTTATTTTGACGAGTTGGTCATAAAATTGATGATTGCCTTGGTCAGCTATCCCCACGCCGTATATATGCTTATGTTCTTTTCGCAAAAATCTCTCATCAATCACCGGTAATTCAAGGGCGGTAGGAACAACTACAGTTTTGTTCAGCAATTTGGTTGTCAAATCAAGCGTAAATCTGACGGCTTTGGCAGCCGCGAGTTCGCTTTGTGTATCTGCGAGTTGGTTGAGGTAAAAAGATTGAATAACCTCTGCATCGGGGTAGCTGCACAGATCGAAAATAAGTTTGTCCCCCTTTTCGAATGCGTTGACAAAATGAAAGGCAAAAAACGGTGAAGTTTTCAGCTTATGTACGACTTTGCCCGTCTGTTTGGAGACGACCCAGATAATTGATTTTTTCTTACTATTCCATTTAAAATTTTCGATAAATGGCTTTTTTTTCAAAATAAAATCAATAGAATTACATTCAAAAGGAGAATGAGACAAGATAAAGTAGTTTTCTGACATACCCATGCTGTGCATGTAAGAGGGTTTGGCAATGGGTATTTTGCAGATAGAAGTTGTACTTTTTTTCTCCACATTATAAGCTATAATATCGTAATAGTTTAACATGCCCATTTTTAGTACGACATTATACAATACCTCATGCTCAATGTGTGGATGAGCGGTGGTGACAGATGGTGTATATTTGGAAGGACTATAATCGTGTACGCCTACGGTCTGAAGGGTTTTTTTGTCAATTTCCAGTTGCATGATTGTTTCGCCCAGAGCCATAAAGCGGTCATTGACTTGGGTTAGGCTGACCTTGGGATTGGTGCCTTCAAACCATGATTTGAGTTTTTTGAAAATGGAACCGCAAGGGTCGGTGGCAAATTCCGGAAAACTTATCGTATCTTGGTTCAAGACCCAATCTTTGACGTTTGACTCTATATATTTCGATTGATATTCGACCTTGCCGTTGCGAATATCGAATTGATGAATAATCGCCAGACCATCAAACCAATGATTAAATGACTGTCGAGAAGTAGCAAACAAACCCGGACCGTTGCGATAGAAGGCACCGTTTATCCACTTTGGGATATTGCCGGAGACTTCCAATTCGAGGGGGGCTTGCTCTGCTTGGGTCTGTTGGAATGCAATATCAAATGCTTCGTTCATACGGTTTGGTTTCTGAAACGTTTTCGACATATTGTTCTCCTCCATATTCTGAAATAATTAATTCACATGCAATTTTTCCGCTTGCCATAACTGCCGGTACGCCCGCTCCCGGATGCGTTCCTGCGCCGGCAAAATACAATCCTTTAAAGAATTTGGACTTATTGTGCGGTCTAAACCATGCAGTTTGTGTCATAGATGGTTTGATGCCAAATGAAGCACCCAAATGGCTGTTGAGGTCATCTCTAAAATGAATCGGGTCTATTACATGGTCGGCAATGATGTGCTTTCTCAAATCCGGCAGGTAATTTTCTTCCAGAAAAGCATATATTTTTTGTTTGTATGCTTCTTTTATAGAAGCCCAATCTATCTCATTCGAGAGATTGGGTACGAGCGATAGTACATAAAAGGATTCGCAGCCTTCGGGTGCTATAGACTCGTCGGTAATTGTAGGCATGTGCAAATACAATGAGAAATCTTCTGTCAGTTTCTTTTTATTAAAAATATCAGCCAATAAACCCTTATACCTATCGTTGAGAATAATATTATGATGGTGCAATTTGCTATCGAGATAACGTTTGTTTGTACCAAAATAAATTACTACCAGCGAATTGCTATATTCCAACGAGTTCAACCATGTTTTTACGCCAAAAGGTCTATCGCTATCACTGATTAGATTGAGATAAGTGAATGCACTATCGGCATTGCTGATGACGATATCTGTCGGCACAGTTTCGCCCGAAGATAGGCGTACCGATTGCACGGTCCTTTTCTGTACATTGATTTTATCAACTTCTTCGCTGAGGCGCACTTTGCCACCATTATCCTTGAAAAGTTGTAACAAAGCCTCTGCCATAGCACCGGTACCGCCCTTGCAATAGTGTACACCCCAGTTTCTTTCAAACTGTATAATCAGTGCAAAAATAGACGGTGTATCAAACGGATTGCCACCCACAAGAAGCGGGTGAAAGGAACAAATACGGCGTATAAAATCATCTTCGACAAACATAGACGCGTAGGAGTACATAGACTTTAGGGTCTTTGTCTTCATCATAGACGGGATAATCTTCATCATATCCAAAAAGTTCAAAAAAGGCTTTTCAGTATAAGGATGAAACTTATCAAATACCTCAACGGTACTCTCTACAAATTTTCGATAGCCCGCTACATCGGATGGACTAAATTTTGCGACCTCTTGTTCTGCTTTTTCGATTTCTCGATAGTAATTAAATGCCTCTCCCTGTTGATTAAAAATTCGATAAAACGGACTCAAAGGAATAAGGGACATGTAATCTTCCATTTTTTTACCAGAAATGGAAAACAACTCCTCAATCATGTAGGGTGCCGTAATCACAGTGGGTCCACCATCAAATTTGAATCCATCAATTTCGTATTGATAACCCCTACCACCGGGCTTATCCCTTTTGTCTATCAGTGTGACATCGTAACCTGCAACCGCCATACGAATAGCGGACGACAGCCCCCCGAAACCTGCACCTATTACAACTACTTTTTTATTCATAATTCTACTTAGTTTATCATCATTTTGGTAAGCAAAAACAGTTTGCGCTGCTTACTTACGTATGCTCTGTAATTAAGATTATCATACTTATTTCTTTCGACCTTTTTCAGGATTTCCTGATACAAAGTTGCTGCGGCAGTAATAGACCATTTACCTTTTGCTTCTAAAAACGACAAACCACTCCACGACTGCTGATAATAATCTCGCGCTCTTTTTATCTGAAAAGCCATTAATTTTTTCCACGATTCATCTACAATTTTATCTTTAAAGTGGTCTTCCGTTACGCCATATTTTTCGAGTTCTTCCTGCGGAATATAAATTCTGCCCATTTCATAATCTTCTCCTATATCTCGAATAATATTGGTCAATTGCAAGGCAACTCCCATTTGTATAGCATACGGAATTGCCTGCTTGTTTGAAAAACCGATAATGTGCATACTCATCAAGCCCACTGTACTTGCCACGTAATAACAATACTCTACCAATTCTTCGATAGTCTCGTACCTTTTTTTGTGAGTATCCATTTGTACCCCCTTAATCAGTTGGTTCATATACTCTTCGGGAATTTTATATTTCATCCGAGTATATAGCCACGAAAGCTGCACAGGGTCAGCTATATTAGGTATTTGACAGTTGATATTATTAGTCCAATTATTTAGAAGTTCGTCACCGTATGTTGTATTTTTATCAATCAAGTCATCTGTAATCCGGCAAAAACTATAAAGCGAAGCAACGGCATTGCGACGCTCGCTATCTAACAATGAAGATGCAAGATTGAACGTTTTGCTGTGATGTTTGATAATGTTGTGACAATACTCAAACGATAGTTTGATGTAATCGTCTTCAAATTGTGAAAAGTCAGCATCAATTGTATGATACCTCACATTTGCTATCTCTTCTATATATTCTAATATATCTGACTTTCTTCCATTTGTGTACAAATTAATCATGGTAAATTCATTTAATATAATTTTTTAATAAACTATACTTTATTTAGGAATATTTTGTATGCATGGAACTTTTGTATTTTTTCGATAATCGAGCCTCATTTTGAGCCGCATACCCTACGGTACGGGGCGAAAAATAGGTGAAGAGTATCGGAAAAAGACAAAGTTAGCTGCACACAAAATTTTTCTAAATAAAGTCTACTAAGTATCAGGAATTAAATAAATGTACATTCTTCGCATCGTTATTTTTTCTTTAGACGAACCAAATTTGACGCGAATACTACTGTATTTAAGGAAAATTTGGTGAAGTATAAAGGAAAAAGAACAAGTCAAAATCTGAATTTATTTTTGCGTCGTTCCTAAGTAGTCAGTCAAGCTAGGGAAGAGGAAGAAAATAATCTACCCCAAATGAAGAAGTTATTTTTTTTATATGTTTGGCTAAATTTGACGCGCATAGCCGAGCTACGTAAGTGAAAGAAATTAAATAAATTGTTCCATAATGCGC
>Ga0209595_100415_pt1 | contig 14948 bp, 10 predicted proteins | sample Porto_4metaG_FD_187427 | JGI IMG/M metagenome (GOLD analysis project Ga0209595, IMG submission 187427) | Marine algal microbial communities from Porto, Portugal - Porto_4 metaG (SPAdes) (version 2) | ecosystem: Host-associated > Algae > Red algae > Unclassified | place: Portugal: Porto...
ACAGAAAATACCGGCACAATCATAAACAAGCCAATCATACGTAAGGCAAAGATGCCACCGACTCCGAGGATTGCCCGTTTCTCTACGCTATTCATACTTGCCTCACTGGTTGATCATTGCTGGTTGCTCATTGCTATCTTTCACGACTAACACTGCGCCATACCATGATTTATCACTACTGGTTTATCAAGGCATTGGCCTATAAATCAAGCCCCCTAGTATAAGACATTCGCCGTTTGGTTGCCGAGACTTTTGTCTTACTGGTGCAGCAATGTATGCGCCCTCAACCCAAGCCATTCATATTACGAGATTATTTTGTTACCAAGTGCATCAGATGTACAGTCACACCTTGAATAATGCTGTCACCATGACAATAAAGTAAAACATTGTCAGCACAATTAATGGCTAACTCACCATATCTACGTAATGACGAACGCTTCTATAAAATGACATTTTTGGTCAAAACCATAACAAACGATGCCTGTTACTTAACACTGATTTGATTTAGATTTGCTTAGTCCTATAAAAAATCGTCATAAGAACGACAAGCAATATAAAGCCAAACGATAATAGAAAATGAATAGCTAGGCTGGCATAACTTTTACCTTATCAATGTATGTACCTTTTATAATGACACTGTTCATAACGACATTATTTATAACGATATCTTTTATAACAACACTACTCATAACAACATCATAAATTTAGAATTATTCACCTTTTAACCAACCACTTTATTGATCTGTATTTACTTTTTGACTTGAGATATTTCCCAATCCCCTTTTAGCAAATAGGAAACCTGTAACCGATGGCACATGACCATATCGCAATACGCGGCGCACGTACTCATAATTTAAAAAACATCGATTTAGACATTCCACGAGATAAATTCGTGGTAATCACTGGCCTATCTGGCTCTGGTAAATCTTCATTGGCATTCGATACGCTATATGCCGAAGGGCAACGTCGTTATGTCGAGAGCTTATCGGCATACGCGCGTCAGTTCCTCTCGCAAATGGAGAAACCTGACGTCGATAGTATCGAGGGTCTATCCCCTGCGATTGCTATCGAGCAAAAATCAACCAACCATAACCCACGCTCGACCGTCGGTACGATTACCGAGATTTATGACTATCTGCGCCTGCTATATGCACGCATTGGTACACCATATTGCCCTGAGCACGGTGAGCCAATGGTTGCGCAGTCGGTCACTGAGATGGTCGATCAAGTCATGGCCTTGCCAGATGACACCAAGATTATGATTTTGGCACCGGTGATTCGTGAGCGTAAAGGTGAGCATACTGTCTTGCTTGAGCAGCTGATTGGACAAGGTTTTGTCCGTGTGCGCGTCGACGGTGATGTCTATGATACCGACGAGCTACCGACCCTAGATAAGAAGAAAAAACATACCATCGAAGTGGTGGTCGATCGCTTTAAAGTTCGTGATGACTTGGGCAACCGTGTCGCTGAGAGCTTAGAGACGGCATTACGTTTGGGTCAAGGGCTGGTCACGCTACACTTTATGGATGGTAATCCAAAAGAAGGAGGTGACGAAAATCAAGTGATGTCAGCCAAGCATTCATGCCCTGTCTGTGATCGTGCAGTGCCTGAGCTTGAACCACGCATGTTTAGTTTTAACAATCCATACGGTGCGTGCCCAAGCTGTGATGGTCTTGGTAAACGCCAATACTTTGCCGCTGAAAAACTGATTACTCATCATGAGAAGTCACTTAACCAAGGCGCTATCAATGGTTGGGACAAGCGTCATGCGTACTATTTTGGTTTGCTTAGCACTGTCTGTAAGCATTTCAAAATCGATATGGATGCGCCGTGGCAAGATCTGTCCAAAGAGCAGCAAGACCTAATCATGCACGGCTCTGGTAAAGAAAAACTGACCTTTAACTTTACCGATGAGCGCGGTCGTAAGACCAATAAAACCGTACCGTTTGAAGGTGTGCTTCCCTACCTAGAGCGCCGTTATGCTAAAACGCAAAGCAACCTCGTCCGTGATGAGCTGGCTAAATATCTGGCTGATACCACTTGTAACGTCTGTGACGGCGCGCGTCTGAATGAAATCTCGCGCAATGTCCGTGTAGATGACCAAACCATTGCAGAAATCGTTAAGCTATCTATCGGTGATGCGGCGGACTATTATAAAACGCTAAAGATTGGCGGTCATAAAGGTGAAGTCGCAGAAAAAATCTTTAAAGAGATTAATGAGCGCTTAAACTTCCTCGTCAGCGTCGGGCTTGATTATTTAACACTAGCCCGCTCCGCTGAGACACTATCGGGCGGTGAAGCGCAGCGTATTCGTCTGGCTAGCCAAATCGGTGCTGGTCTGATGGGTGTGATGTACGTACTGGATGAGCCATCAATCGGTCTGCATCAGCGTGATAATGATCGCCTGCTAAAAACCCTAACCCGCTTGCGTGACTTGGGTAATACGGTACTGGTCGTTGAGCATGATGAAGATGCGATTCGCCAAGCAGATCACGTCATCGATATTGGCATCGGTGCAGGCGTACATGGCGGTCACGTGATCGCTCAAGGTACAGTCGATGACATCATGGCAAACAAAGAATCGCTGACTGGACAATATATGTCTGGTAAGAAAAAAATCGAGATTCCAACTGTGCGTCATAAAGCCAAAACCATCGATGTCGAAGTCAAAGGTAAAGCCAAAGCCAAAAAAGTACCGATGACCATCGAGCTAAAAGGCGCGTCAGGCAACAACCTACACGATGTAGATTTGACCATTCCTGTTGGTATCATGACTTGTGTGACTGGTGTCTCAGGTTCGGGTAAATCAACCTTGATTAACCGCACTCTTATGCCATTGGCAGCGACTCAGTTAAACAATGCCTCAACGCTGATTGCCGATAAATTTGAGAGCATTAGCGGTCTTGAGCATTTGGACAAAATGGTCGATATCGATCAAAGCCCAATTGGCCGTACACCGCGCTCAAACCCAGCGACTTATACTGGCGTGTTTACCCCTGTGCGTGAAATGTTTGCCCAGACCCAAGAAGCGCGTGCTCGTGGTTACAAGCCTGGTCGCTTTAGTTTCAATGTAAAAGGCGGACGCTGTGAGATGTGCCAAGGTGATGGTCTAATCAAAGTTGAGATGCATTTCTTACCTGATATGTATGTGCCATGTGATACCTGTGAGGGCAAGCGCTACAATCGCGAGACGCTAGAGATTCACTATAAAGGCAAAACGATTGCTGATGTGCTCGATATGACGGTTGAAGATGCCGTTGAGTTCTTCTCAGCGATACCAGCGATCTATCGTCGTCTGCAAGCATTGATGGATGTCGGTCTGAGTTACATTCGTTTGGGTCAGTCTGCGCCAACACTCTCGGGTGGTGAAGCGCAACGTGTCAAACTGGCGCGTGAGCTTGCCAAACGCGATACAGGACAGACGCTGTATATCTTGGATGAGCCAACCACTGGTTTGCATTTCCATGATATCGATAAGCTGCTCAATATCCTACATGCCCTACGTGATAAAGGTAATACTATCGTAGTCATTGAGCATAACTTGGATGTTATCAAGACGGCGGATTGGGTGATCGACTTAGGCCCTGAAGGTGGTAAAGGTGGCGGTATGATCATCGCTGAAGGTACACCTGAGGAAGTGGCTGAAGTCAAAGAATCATACACGGGTATATTCTTAAAACCGATGCTTGAGCAAGGTATGAAAGAAGTCAGCTAATACCGTTAGTCATGATTGATAAAAGGCCACTCCTTATAGGGTGGCCTTTTTTATTAACTGGTATAAGACAATGCGCGAACTATAAACTATGAATGAAATTTGATATATAAACTCAGACTTAAGTTACTTCGCTACGTTACCTTTCTTAATGTTTATTAAAGATACTTAAAAGTTAAATGTATTAATATTTAACTGGTTAGATATGACGCGTAGACATATACGATATAGAAACAACTGGTTAATAACGGTATAGCACGTACGAATTGACGCTACCCCCTCTTGTACGACCCCTAAAAATCTTAAGGACTTCTTATGAAAAAATTACTATTTATTGTCTTAGCATCTACTGTTGGCGTTAGCGCCTGTGCGTCAAGCGGTACATCAAATGGTGCAAGCGATCGCAACCATCAAAGACCTGCGATGTCCGCTGATATGAAACAAGCGATGGATGATTGCGCTCAACGAGCTGGCGTAAAAATGTCTAAAGAGAGTCGTCCAAGCCAAAGTGATATGAAAAAACTAGAAGCCTGTATGACTGCAAAAGGGTATAAAAAACCTGAAGGACATGGTCAAGGCCGTCCGCAATAACTAGAAATTTTTAGATGATTGATGATAAAAGGCTACTCTTTAGGGAGTGGCCTTTTTTGTTGGTTAAGGTTTTAAATTTGGTGTTAATATAATCGTTAATTTAAGAACATATGTAAGGTTATCAGCAATGGCAAATGTCGAAAATATTGAGAAGCGAATTTTAAAATTAGTTGATACTGACATTCCTTGTGCTATTGCGCTAACTGGTGAATGGGGTGTTGGCAAGACACATCTATGGGACGAACTTCGTGATAAAAATGAAGAAGTATTTTCTGGTAAAAAGTATGCCTACGTTTCTTTGTTCGGTTTGGATTCATTAGCAAGCCTAAAATCTGCAATTGCTATAGAAGTTCATAAATCAGTTGGGGTTAACGACAGTATATGGAAAAAAGATATCCTCAAACCTATTAAAAAGTTTCTATCTTCCCTGACAGGTAGCAACATTGGAACTACTTCTGATGTCCGCATAGGACTGAATCTTGGTAATAACCTTATTACGAGTATTGTTTTTTCGCATCTCAAAAATACATTAGTTTGCTTAGATGATATAGAAAGAAAATCAAATGGCTTACCGATGTCGGAGATCATGGGATTAGTGAATTATCTTAAAAATGAACGCAGGTGCCAAGTATTAATGATAATGCACGATGAAGAATCAGACGATAAAGAATATTTTGATAAGCATAAAGAAAAGGTGTTTGATGAAGTCCTGATTTTAGACGAATCATTGTCAATTATTAAAGATAAAATTAGTGACATTGAGACATTTCCTATCTACGAAAAATTCTATCAAACTATGGGTGTTAGAAATCTTAGATTTTATCAGCGCGTTCAGAGAATCTATCAGGAGATAATAAAACACTCATCATCTTTATCGAAGCTGAGCAAGGAAGAAATTCTAAGACAAATTCTCATTATCAAGCTTGTTAATGACATTCCTAAAGTTCTTTATGTCGATATGAAAGAGTTAGAAATATATTTTTCCGAAGATGGTCTCGATGACCGATTAGATATCTTTTTAAAAAGTGATGATGACGCGTTAAAAGCAACTGTGAGAACTAAGAAAGAATTCGTAGAGGAAAAGCTTTCAAAATTCCATCCTAACTTCCGTATGCATGGTTGGAGTATAGTTGTTATCGAACTGATTACGAATATTAATATAGATAGTGAAAAACTTGAAAGACTGCTAAACCAAGACTTAATCAATGAAGAAGCTTTGGAAAGTGATAGAGAAAAAGAAGTTTTAATTAGTGAGCATCATAGTTTAAATGCAGGAGATAATTTCAATCAAAGGCTTTTTGAAAGTGGTGTAAAGCAGATTGGTAGAGAAACCCTAACTAACTTAAGCTTTTATTGCAACACTCTTAAGAAAAATGGTGAAATGGTATTGTCTGTTCAGTTAGAAGACTTCGTAAAAGACTATATTAGAAGAAAAGTATCTGAAAATTCTGACTACTGGCATAAGGAAAAATGGTACTTTTTTGGTGTAGAGTCATACGATATATTCTATGAATATCTAGTTCAGGTAGTCAAAGAAAGAAAACTAGAAATAAAGCAGATAAATGATATAAATTTAATTTGTGAAGCCTTCAAATGCTTTTACCAAAATGGCTATCATAGTGAAGAGCTATTCGAAGCTATGAGAGATATCCAAGAAGATGACTTAAACACATTACTTTGGCAACCTATTGATAATGAAAGAGATCGGAAACAGTATATCCGAAAAATTCTGCAGCATCCTGCCTTTAGATTTAGAAAAATAGTGCAGACTATGTTTACTAATGGAGTTTTACTAAGAGATAAAAATTGGATATTAGTAAATAATAACTATCGGGAAAATATACTCTCTGCCCCTTACCAACCTTCTATTAGCATCCTTAAAACTGAAGAAGTAAGACGTTGGACACTAAAGTTGTTAAAGAAAAGAGCTACCGATAATCCTAATAGTAGAGCAGCTATTGCAAATTGGTTAGAATATTCAAATAACCTGAAGAACCTAAATTCTTAGGTCTACGAATACATTTTTTTTAGTGGAAAAACTGATTACTAGGCTAGAAACTGGAAGGAAAGCCGGATTAACTTCATCATAATATAAATCCAATTTATAGTTGATTCAGTTTAGAAGAGATGCAAGGCAACTGAGTGTAGATGTAACTGTGATACTTCAAACGAGGTTAACGCTGTAACTCTTTTATAGAGGATTGACTATATCGTTACCTTGCTATATTCGTATCGCTACCCTATCCACTCCCAGACCCTTTATAATAGCGTATCAATACCAACCAACATGCGTATCTCGCCCATGACCTCTATCAGTTACGTAAAGCAGCAGCGCATTACTCGACTATGCGTGCGCTGCGGATTACTCCTTATGCAGTATGGCGCTGAGTCTGCCGTGGTGGTGGACTTATCCAAACGCTTGGGGCTTGCCTTGGGGATGAACAGCGTAGAATGTTCGTTGAACTTTAATGCTATAACTCTGACGACTATCTGTAACGAGCGCTGTATCACCACCACCAGAGACACGATCAATCAGAGCATCAATGTCAATTTATTGGTTCAAATCCAGCAAATCATCAATAAAACCGAAGCCACTGTCGATCATAATGACTTGATTGACCGCACGACTCTTGCCTTTGATGAGTTGGATAAGACCGTATATCCAACGTGGTTAGTCAGTCTATTTGTGGGTGCGTCTTGTGCGGCGTTTGCATATCTGAATGGCGGTAGTTGGTCTATTACAGCGGTGACTTTCATCGCGGGTATGGTGGCGATGCTCACTCGTATTTATCTATCCAAGCACCACTTTAACCCTTTTATCACTGTCATTGTGACCGCATTTATCGCCTCTCTCATTGGCGCGACGACCTATTATTTTGATATTGGTAACAATGCCGATATCGCTGTGGCCTCTAGCGTGTTGCTACTGGTGCCCAGCTTTCCTTTGATTAACTCGTTCTCAGACATCCTCAAAGGCTATGTCAATATCGGGGTTGGGCGTGCCGTCTTTACCTATATGCTCACCTTATCCGCGTGTGTCGGTATCGTGATGGCATTGGTTTTACTTCGCATACAGCATTGGGGGTTTTAAGATGTGGTTTATTGAGACCGTTGTGCTGTCTTGTATCATTACCCTTGGCTGGACGCTAATGTTTAGCGTACCCAAACGCTATATCTTGCCTTGTTTACTGATGACTGCATTTGGCTTTGGTCTAAAAACAGCGCTCGTTTATCAACACATCCATATCGTGGTTGCTAGCTTTTTTGGGGCAATGCTTGCCAGCTTTTTGGGTGTATACTTTTCTAAGAAATATACCTTACCGCCCAAAGCGCTCATCTCGCCTAGTGTCATCTGTATGATGCCCGGTATCGCCGCCTATAAGGCAATGGTCAGCATGGTGCAGATTGGCTACTTTGGTTTTTCAGACGAGTTGTTTAGCCAAATGATGGTGTACTTGTTTGAGGCACTATTTGTCACCTCAGGATTGGTACTTGGCTTGTCTATTCCGGGACTGTTATTTTATAGACGTCGTCCTATTGTATAAATGGGTTTGAGTAGATTTAAATATCTAAATGCTAGGCTTTTCTTAACCAAGCAGCGTTTATAGTCAAGCGATTCAACATACGATAACCATAAAAAACTTGTAAGATGGATGACAAGACCCATTACAGTAGAGTCGGAAACAGCACCAATAACAACTTAATAAAGAGACCGTATTATGACCAAACATTATGACTATATCTCTATTGGCGGCGGTAGCGGCGGCATCGCGTCACTCAACCGTGCAGCCAGCTATGGCAAAAAATGCGCCATTATCGAAGCCAATCAATTGGGCGGCACTTGTGTGAATTTGGGCTGCGTTCCCAAAAAGGTCATGTGGTATGGCGCGCAAGTGGCTGAAGCCATCCATAAATATGCGCCAGACTATGGTTTTGATGTCGATGTCAAAGGTTTTGACTTCCAAAAGCTGGTACAGAGCCGCCAACAATATATCGAAAACATTCACCGCGCCTATGATAATAACTTGGCCAAAAACGGCGTCGAAGTGATCAAAGGCTTTGCCAAATTTGTCGATACCAATACCGTAGAAGTAAATGGCGAGCTGATTACCGCTGACCATATTTTGATTGCTACGGGCGGTCACCCGATTCAGCCAGACATTAAAGGCGCAGAATACGGCATCGACTCTGACGGCTTTTTTGCCTTGAATCATTTACCAAAACGTGTGGCGATTGTAGGTGCTGGCTATATCGCTGTCGAAATCGCAGGCGTGTTAAACAGTCTGGGTGCCGAAGTGCATTTGTATGTACGCAAACACTCGCCACTACGTACGTTTGACCATACTATCGTAGAGACTTTGCTGATAGAAATGGAACAAGCTGGTATCAAGTTACACACCAACACGGTGATCAGTGAAGTCAATAAAAATGACGATGACAGCCTGGATTTGATCACCAACGATGGCGGTGAAGACTGTATCGATACTGTCGATTGCTTGATCTGGGCGATTGGTCGCGCGCCATCAACAGACGGTATCAATCTGCAAGTGACAGGGGTCGAGACGACTGAGACTGGTAAAATCAAAGTCGATCAGTTCCAAAATACCAATGTCGATGGTATTTATGCAGTTGGCGACATCATCGAAAACAGCGTAGATCTAACGCCCGTAGCGATTGCCGCAGGTCGCCGTTTATCTGAGCGTTTGTTTAACAATAAACCTAACGAGCATTTAGACTACTCGTTGATACCGACCGTGATTTTTACCCATCCGGCTATCGGTACGATTGGCCTGTCTGAAATCGACGCGGTGGAACGCTACGGCAAAGAAAACATCAAATGTTATACCTCAAGCTTTACCGATATGTATAGCGCGGTCACTCAACATCGTCAAAAATGTACCATGAAGCTAGTATGCTTAGGCGATGATGAAAAAGTCATTGGCCTGCATGGCATTGGTTTTGGCGTCGATGAGATGATTCAGGGCTTTGCCGTCGCTATCAAAATGGGCGCAACTAAAGCTGACTTTGATAATACCGTTGCCATTCATCCAACTGGTTCGGAAGAGTTTGTGACGATGCGTTAAGCTCACTGTTTAACGTTTCTCTTATTCTTAGCTATTATAAAAAAGGATGCCATTTGAGCGTCCTTTTTTATTGTCAGTCTTGACGTAAGCATATATTCTCGTATACCTAAAACTGGCTCATTACTTTTGTATCGCCCTGATGACTACTGTATTTTTCTAATCATTATTTGCATTGAAAAATTTAAAGTAAGGCATACTGACAGCGCAATCCCGATGCTGTTATGATGCGATTAATACTGACCGTTGAGAGATGACTGTGTGGCAAGTGTACTTATTTATATTACCGATTGGACTAGGCATCATGACATTAGCAGCAAGCCTATTGTTTTTGTTTGCTTATCTGATGTCGGATGATAATGCCACGCGCTTGCCAGCATTTAACTGGTTCAAGCGCTTAATCATCGTGGCATTTGTGCTGCTGAGTATTGGACTATTTATGACCTTTGGTCATTTTTGGGGTTAATTTAGGTAGAATATTTTTTAATGCTTTTTACTAAGCCAATTTGATTAGCTAACGAATTTTTCTAGTTCTAATAGCTCTAAATCATCACGCTTTGGCTCGCCATTATTGCCATCGTTTGGAAACGGCATTTTATTACCATTGAACTGATAACCGCGGCGCTGATAGTAAGCCAAAAGCTCAGGACGATGACTTAGTATAGACATAGTCAGACGGCTAGGCTGATTCAGTGACTGTAAATGACGATCTGCAAAGGTCTCAGCCGCTTGTAGTATTATATTACCAACACCCTTCCCTTGTAACACAGGATGTACCGCAAACATGCCGATATAGGCTTTTTTATTTGAGTCAGCATCGGTTTTGATATCGACAGCGATACAGCCAAGTATTTCACCCGTTTCTTCTCCATCACGGTCGCCTGTCGTGGTTTTCGGATAAACGAAGTAATAATGATTAGGATCATTGATTACAGCAGCAAGCTCCGCTGATGTAGTCCTGATACCACCGATCAAATCGGCCTCATTGGTCCAACCCGCTGTCTCCCGATAGCAGCAATTTAATAACTGCTCAAGTGCGCCAATATCATCCAATGTCGCTTCACGCAAAAATACCGACTCTTTATTAAAGTGGTCTGTTTTTATATTGCTGTTATTTATATTGTTTTCGCTCATATTATAATTTTTCCTTTTCCGTCTATGGATAGTTGCATTCGAATAACTTCGATACAAGGAAACCGAGTGCAAGTGATACATTAGTATACTTAACGAGGGTGACGATGTAGCGGATTTATGTGGATTTAGCCATATAAAAAACTGACTTAGATCACTAAGCCAGTCTAGGGATATGTCATTAATTAGATTGTGAGGCTTAAAATGAGAAAAATTGTAGATAAACGAGGAAGAAATTGCCGTTAATATGAATATATTTGCAAGATTTCTGACGATGTTTAGCAAAATTTAGCCAGTTTAAGACCACTAAATGTATTGATGTGCTAATTGATAACATGCCCCAAATACTAATACCCACTGCTTGATAGTACTAGGGCGATAATGCATGTGCTTGCTAAATAATATCGAGCCCTGCATTAAGCTGAGCGCGCGTCGGTGCATGACCACGGCGTAATAGCTCGGAGAAAGCGATCAACTCTTGGTCACGTCCAAGCGTACTTGCCGCACTAGCCCGTGTATCTTCGCCTTCATCATTAAAATAGTATTCGATATAATCATGCGTATCTGGCGTACCAAATAGGATATTGTGATCTGGTGTCTCGGCATGACCGCTATAGCGTAGGCTCTTGCCGTATTGCATGGTCCAAAAGAACGGTATACGCGCCTCTAATGAGTCGACACTGTCATCATTTAGGATTGCAGCTGCTGTGACCATGCCATGCTGCAGAGCCACGCGCCAATGCTCAATACGCATGCGACCCATTTGATTGGTGGCTTTAGCGATATCACCCAGCGCATAGACGCCATCGCGCAGCTGTAGATGCGCATCGACTTGTACACCGTCTGGATCGTTAACTCCGCTCAATATCTCTGTACGTGGAGACACGCCAGTACCCAATATCACGATATCAGCATCAATATGTTCGCCATTCGCCAGCGTGACCCCGCCTACATTTGAAAAAGCTTGGTTATTGTTATCTCCATCCTTGTCCACTTGACGATTAACCTTAGTAATTTCATCGACGGTTGCATCAAACACAAAGTTAATGCCCTTCTCTTTATGTAACTTAATTAAGGCGTTACTCACCGTTTCAGAGACAATATTACCCATCACACGGCTACCTTGACCAATCACTGTGATAGAAGCGGTCGTGCCTGCTTGTGCTAACGCCGAAGCGGTTTCCATACCGATAAAACCTGTACCGATAATCACCACACGCTGGTCATGACTGGCCGCTTTAATTAATTTGGCATCACTCATGCTACGTAGTGTATATACGCCATCTATATCAGCACCTGTGATAGGTGGCAAGTTTGGTTTAGCGCCAGTGGCGACAACCAAAAAGTCTGCGGTTTGTCGCTCGCTGTTGCCATTATTATCCTCTATGACGACGGTCGCTTCATCGGGTAGCACTTCGTTAACCGTTTGGTTGAGGCGTAACTCAATATTGTTATTATCCGCCCAGTTAGCACCGCCCAATAGCAGCTTATCCTCGTCCATCTTGCCTGCCAAAAATGCTTTGGATAATAAAGGACGATTGTAAGGAGCTTTATCATCTTTACTAATCAACGTAATCTTGCCGCCATAGCCACCCTGACGCAACTGGTCGGCCGTCATAAATCCTGCACCGCCACCACCAACGATAATAGTATGGGTGTCAGTTAATTTATCATTTTCGACCTGCCCTGTTACCTGAGCTGAAGTATCGACTGTCAGATTATCACCATCATGAGTCAGCTCATACTGAGTCAAACCTTTTGTCGCTATCGGCTCTAATAGTGAGCCATCGCGACTATCAAAAGTTGCATGATGCCAAGGACAGACTACCCGATTGCCACAGCGTAATCCGTTACCCAAATCTGCACCAGCATGTGGGCACTTACCATCGAATGCACGGAACTCATCGTCATCGCGAGTGATTAAAATGATACTATCGTCTTCTTGCTTATACGATTTCATGCCACCGCTTGGGATATCCGCTTTACTGATGGTGACTGTGTTGATCGTTGCGTCGGTCATAATGCTTCCTTAACAGTTATAATGATGTCTAATGACAGCAGGTTGAAAATGACCGTAACCAACCAGACAAATTCAACTTATCCTATTATTTTTAATATGCTATGCATTGATAGTAGCAAGAGCGCCTCGCACACGATGTTTTTTTGTATGTTTGCTACGTTGCAAAACGTAATTATGCGACTTTATTTTCCGCACTCTTTTTACTTCTAATCATTATTAATAAACAAAATAAAAGACGACCTTATGACTTCTCAAGACAACCAAAACGATATAATTATTACTTCTCAAGATAGCTTAGATAGCCAAGCTGCTACTCTTGATCCAACAGCTGTTGCTCAAAACGTTGATGAACGAACATCCAGTGAGAAAACAGCCAGTAAGCAAATTGACCTAGCTCATATTGATATTGCCACTATTACAGATACTGCAAATTTGCCACAGCCAAGTTTGCAGCCGATACAGCAAGCGACTTATAAAGCCAATGCGACTGACTTTATCGTTAACGAGCTATTGCCATTAGATTTCACTGGTGAAGGTGAGCATTTATGGTTGCATATCGAAAAATCAGGCATGAATACCGCTTATCTGGCAAAACTACTATCAGGGTGGGCTGACATTCCATTGCGTGATGTTGGCTACTCAGGGTTGAAGGATCGTCATGCGTTGACGACCCAGTGGTTTAGTTTGCGTATACCAAAGAAGCAATTGCCGCCTACTGAGTTTGCACCAGTGGACATTGGCGAAAATGAGACTATTACTATCCTTGCGCAGCACTGGCACAATAAAAAACTCAATCGCGGTACGCACCGGGCCAATCAGTTTGTTATTACTTTACGTGATATCCAGTTTTCGAGCGCTAATGACGAAAATGTTGATGACGGAAGTAACGCATCACCCGAACAACTCCTATCTGCAAAAGAGGCCGTCGAGCAGCATCTAACGCGCATTGGCGAAAACGGCGTACCTAATTATTTTGGTCCACAGCGTTTTGGTCGTCAGGGTAATAACGTCAGAGAGGCTTTATCACTGTTTGCTCGTCCACCGCGAGAGCCTCGCCCGCAGCCAAAAAAGAGCAAACGTAAGCGTGCCCCGCGCGAGCAAAATACGATGGAATTGTCTGCTGCACGTAGTTTGATATTTAATGAAATATTGGCAGCACGAGTGCGTAATGGCAGCTGGAACACTGGCCTAGCAGGCGAAGTGTTTAATTTGGACGGTTCAGGATCGATATTCACTAGTGAAACACTAGATGATACGTTGTATGCTCGTATTGATAGTGGTGATATTCATCCAACTGCCGTGCTATGGGGCACGGGTAACGATAAAGTTACCGGTAGCGCTGCAGATTTAGAGTCCGAGGTAGTACAACACAGCCCTCTACTTATGCAACTAGCAACTGGATTAGAGCAGCGTGATATCAAAGCGCAAAGACGAGCACTACGCCTACCAATTGAGGCGTTAAGCTGGGAGTGGTCGGACGATCAGACGCTGGTATTGAACTTTACTTTGACGACGGGTAGCTTTGCCACAAGTGTGCTCGCAAGCTTGGTACAGCAATTAGCGTCCTGATTTTGAGTAAAGCTGGCATCTAAATTGGACTAATCAATAGAAAACCAGCCATACCGATAATACTTACATAGTGTTATCGGTATGGCTGATCGTTAATAAATTAATAGCTAACGGCTTTTGTAAAGCGATTGCTTACCGCCTTTTTTGTCGGCCCACATTTCATTCGCACTGACAACTTGATTACGACCACGGTGCTTGGCTTCATATAAGGCCTTATCTGCTGTGCTAATAAGCCTTTGGCAGATATCACTAGGCAGCTTTTGCATCGAGGCAATTTGGCTTTCCGCGCGCTGAGTAACAATTGGCTTGATAAGAGGTGACGTTCGAGCGACGGTCTTTTGCTGTGTAATCTTTTCATACCCTTGGACAATACAAGCTCGCTCTTCATGAGTTAAGGTATATAGCCCGAAGCTTGCTGTCACATTAAAATCAGCCAGACCTTCAATCTTCATGACATGTTCAGCGATATTGAGGCGTAGTTGCTCGGCTATCATCATAGCGCTATCATGCTTCGTATCTGGCATTACAACCAAAAACTCTTCGCCGCCGTAGCGACTGATGATAGTCTTATCCGTTAACGACTGCGATAGTGTTTGCGAGACTTCAATCAGAACCTGATCACCTACGTCGTGACCATAATTATCGTTGATCTGTTTGAACCAATCTAAATCTAACAGCATGACGCTTAAGTCTTGATATTCTCGCACCGTTGCCAAAGCATACTTCATCTTTTTCAAACCGTAGCGACGATTTTTAAGCTGAGTAAGCTCGTCCTGATTGGCATGTCGTAAGGTTTCTCTCCTACTGTCATCTAATGACACTAACAAAATACGAAACATATAAA
>Ga0209595_100419_pt1 | contig 14905 bp, 7 predicted proteins | sample Porto_4metaG_FD_187427 | JGI IMG/M metagenome (GOLD analysis project Ga0209595, IMG submission 187427) | Marine algal microbial communities from Porto, Portugal - Porto_4 metaG (SPAdes) (version 2) | ecosystem: Host-associated > Algae > Red algae > Unclassified | place: Portugal: Porto | collected...
AATGTAAAATAAATACATTTAAATAATTTAAATTTAAAATACACACTGTACGAATTGGTTAGTTTTTGTAGTCGTCTTATTATTAAAAAATAACATTTAAATCGCACTGATATAACTCTCTGAAGGTTAGTAAATCAAGAGTCTTAATGTAGAACTAAGTAGGCAAAGATAAAAACATCAGTAACAATTATTAAGAGGGAGACTAAAGAAATTGTGTCTATTGGAAGACTTTTTAGGTAATTAAGGGATGAAAAAACAATAAACGCTACATCTTGACTTGTTCTTTTTCCTTTATACTTCACCAAATTCTCCTTAATCCCGATAGCTATACGGCTTTTGCACCGCGAAAAATATGTATTTCAATGTAAATCAAAATCTTATACTTTATTTTTTTTCTTAAAATGAAGAGAAATTAGCGTTTTTTCATCAAAATACATTTTTCATTAATTTTTAAATTATTTATAATCAATTATTTATGATTTTTTTTTCAGTGCAAAAGCCGTATAGCTATCGGAACCGTTATTCGCGTCAAATTCGGCTCGTGTAAAGAAAAAATAATCCCGATAGCTATGGGGAGAAGATGTAGCGTTTATTATCTTTTCATCCCTTAATTATTTTTTCATTTCATCAATATTATTTTTTGAGTACCAAAATATTCACCTGCCTGAATGGTGTAATAATACATGCCTGTCGGATGAAGACCGCCTTCAAAAGTAGCCGTATGTTTGCCTTGGATTTTCATTTCATTATGATGAATTAAAGCAATTTCTTTGCCCGATGCGCTATATATAGTAAGGGTGACAGGACTGTCTTTGGGCAAAGTGTATTCTATCGTCGTATAGTCTGTAAACGGATTAGGATAATTGTGTGTGTCAATTTCTTGATTTTGCTCAATTTTATCATTGCCACAGCTTAGACCGTTACAAAAATCTTCCCAAGAGATAATAAAATTATTGCCTTTGCTGATATAAGTGTTGATACTGTATGTTCCCAACTGGGAGCAAAGTGTTGTCAAATTATCATCGAAGCAGCCATTGAGTTGGTTATTATAAAGGAGCAAGAGTATCATTTGTTGTATGTCACCCAACTCCGACGGCACAGTACCGTTGAGCTGGTTATCGTGTAGCCATAAGTAACGCAATTTATCTAAATTTCCCAATTCTGACGGGATATTACCAGTCAGATTATTGTGATCTAAGTATAGGGTAACCAAATTTGTCAAGTAACCGATTTCCGGTGGAATATTGCCACTTATGCCGCTATTGTGCGCTATATGTAGTCTATACAAATTATTTAGATAACCGATTTCCGGCGGAATATTGCCATTTAAATTATTATCGCTAATGATTAAACTCTTAACACAGCCATTTCCATTTAAAGTTACTCCGTACCAAGTCTCCATCGGCAGGGTTAAATCCCAAGTATTTGTCCAATTTGCACCGTCGGTAGCGTCATATAGCGCAACGAGAGCGAGCGAATCTATTTGTCTGCAAGAAGGCAAGTCATTTAAATGAATGTCAAGGCATTTTCCTGTACTGGTAAAACCCGAAGTAGCAGGACAATTTCGTAAACTGGAATTTTCAAAGTCTCTCCAAATTTGCTGATAAGTACGACTTTTATTCTTTGCCATTTCTACTGCCAATTGCCTTGTAACGTAGTACGCAGACATGGAAGAACCACTACTCATGACGTTTTCTCCGGTGTGCGAATAACCGCCCATATTTTCGCCATAAGCAGATAAGGTCACGGCATTATTGCCATAATTTGAAAAAGCGGAAGGCGTGTCTTGCGCGCTAATGGAGGCAACCGAAATGACATTGTCATAATGCGTAATAATCATGGTATCCTGCTCTGTAAACTCACTGGTCGTATATAATGTATGAGGGGCAGCATAATGAGCTGGATATTGTGGAGTGTTGTCAATATTAACTCCGTCATTTCCAGCAGCAGTAACAATGAACTGTCCTTTATCATGTGCAAGCGCTATGGCATTTTCGAGGATGCTTGAAGGCTGCCCGGAGTATCCTGCACTGACATTGATGATGTCTGCGTCATGATCAATTGCATGATATAAACCGCAGATAAAATCAAATAAAGTTCCTTGCCCTTGTTCGTTGAATACTTTTAAAGGAACGATATTGAGGTTCATAAAATCATCTGTTCCTTCTGCAACTGCTCTTGTACCGTAAGTACCGTGCCCAATAGGATCGGAAAAGTCATTGGTTATGACAGCCGACTCATGTGTGTAGTCATATCCCGCACTTTGATCAATACCATAACAATCATCCACAGGAGCATTATTCATGAGATAAGGTGTAGCATTCCAGTTGTTTATATCCGTTCCTGAATCAAGCATATATACAGTTACCTCATCAGGATAACTATTGAGGTAATCAGCATTCCAAGTTCTACCTTGTCCACCGGAGAGTAGTCCAATATTCAAGTTGTTGTTAAAGCTACCGTCTATCTCGGCTTCTTCGATTTGGGATTGTCTTCTTACGTTAATGTCCAGTAATGTTTGGAAGGTGATGGAGTCATTAGGAAATTCCCAGAGGTAGAGTAAACGATTGCAACTGCAACTGTCTGCCATGACTGCTGCGTTGGGGAGTAAGTGCTTGGTCTCGTAGTTTTCTTTGTCTTGCCAATCATCAAACTCTAAGATAAGTTGGTTGTACTGCACAAGCTGACCAACTAAATCATAGCCAGAGATAATGACATAAATAGGTTCGGAGATGACCTCTAAATCGGGTACGCGCGTAGGGTCGGTTATATGAAGTGTATATTTACCTACATTATTGGTTTGAAGATTTGAAATGTTTAATGTTGATTTTGTTTTACCTGCTAATGTAAAGTTATTTTTTTTCCATTGATACATGACATTGCTAATATCGTCAGGTAGAGCTTCTGATAATGTGAGTGTCAAATCGTCACCTGTTTTTACCATGCGAGATTGTACCTTGCCATGATATTGAGGGGAGTATGAAAAGTTTTTTATTGTGTTATTAGTTGCGTAGTTTGTATAAATATCTTGATGTGAAAATTTATTATTAGAAATTACTAAATCCAATTTAGATAGATTGGCTATATTTGGTACAGTACCGCTGAGTTGATTGCGTTCCAATCGTAGGTCTGTAAGTTTAGTCAAATTCGCAAATGTAGCAGGAATATTGCCACTCAATTGATTGTCGTGTAATCGCAAATGAGTCAGGTTGCTTAAACTGCCGAATCCTGTCGGTATAGTTCCGCTGAGTTGATTGTGTTCTATTCGCAGGTATGTAAGTTTGGTTAAATTCGTAAATGTAGTAGGGATTGCACCAGTCAATTGATTATCTTGGAGTTGTAGGTAGGCGACATTACTTAGGTTTCCGAGTTCATTAGGAATAGTACCACTCAATTGATTATCATTTAAATATAAATTGCTTAATTTAATCAAATTGTCAAGTGAAGCGGGAATTGTGCCACTGAGTTGATTGTTATTTAAACATAGACTAAGCAATTTATCTAACTTACCAAGTTGCGACGGTATTTTGCCAGTCAATTGATTAGAACTTAAGTACAGGTAAGCAAGGTTGTTTAAATTACCCAATTCTATGGGGATACTTCCTGTCAATTGATTTAGACTCAAACTTAAATAGCTTAACTTATTTAAACTGCCCAATTCCGCAGGAATATTACCTGTAAGTTGATTGCCACCGAGAGTCAGGTGAGTTATATCACTCAGGTTGGATAAGGAAGAAGGTATCGAACCAGTTAACTCATTGGAATTCAAGTATAAAGACTTCAATTTATATAAATTGCCGAGTTGTGTGGGAATACTTCCACTTAAATTATTATCATTTAATCTAAGGTTGATCAAATTGGTCAAGTTGCCGAGTTGTGCTGGAATCGTGCCGATGAGTTGATTGTTATCCAGCCAAAGATATTGTAAACTGCTTAGATTGCCGAGCTCAGGCGGAATACTTCCACTGAATTTATTTTTACTAAAAAAGATACGACTAAGCTTAGTCAGATTTCCTATACTTTTAGGAATACTACCACTTAATTGATTCTTTTCTAAAGAGAGCCATCCTAACTTACTCAAATTGCCCAATTGTATTGGAATACTACCACTAAGTTGATTGTTGTCAAGCCAAAGATATTGTAAATTGCTTAGATTGCCGAGTTCGGGTGGGATATTGCCACTCAATTTATTTCTGTTTAGTTTCAAGAAAGTTAGATGACTTAGATTGCCGATTTCTGTCGGAATGTGACCATTCAACTGATTGTTATCAAGATAGAGAGTACGTACTTGTCCAGCAGTATTCAAAGACACGCCATGCCAAGTATCCATAGGTTGATATAGATTCCAAGTCGTTGTCCAGTTTGGACCGTTGGTGGCATTATACAAGGCTACGAGCGCAAGAGAATCTTGCTCCCTGCGATTCATACAACGACCCGTTCCATTATTACAAAAGTCTTCCCAAGAGGCATTGAAATTGTTGCCATTACTGATATAAGTATTGGTTCCGAATGAGCCGGTTAATTGGGGGCAGAGGTTGGTGAGATTATCGTCATAACATCCAGTCAATTGATTATCATGTAATCGTAGATGGGTTAGATTGCTTAAATTGCCAAACTCTGCCGGAATCTTACCACTTAGTTGGTTGCGCTCCAATCGTAGGTATTTGAGTTTGGTCAAATTTGCAAGTGTAGTAGGGATAGCTCCGCTCAATTGATTGTTTTGGACTTGTAAATAAGTGACCTTAATAAGGTTGCCGAGTTCGTTGGGAATATTGCCAGTTAATTGATTATCATTTAAATATAAATTGCTCAATTTAATCAAATTGCCGAGCGAAGCAGGAATTGCGCCTGTGAGTTGGTTATTGTTTAATTGTAAATTTAATAATTTTGATAAATCACCAAGTTGAAAGGGGATATTGCCCGTCAATTGGTTGGAGTTTAAGTAGAGAAAAGCGAGGTTACTTAAATTACCCAATTCTACGGGAATCGATCCACTCAATTTGTTTGAAGCGAGACTGAAATAACTTAATTTATTTAAACTGCCTAATTTCGCAGGGATATTACCCGTGAGTTGGTTATTATTCAGGGTCAGGTTAGTTATATTATTGAGGTTGGATAGTGTAGAAGGGATAGCACCAGTCAACTCATTGGAACGCAGGTCTAAAGATATTAATTTGCTTAAATTGCCGAGTTGTGTGGGAATATTTCCACTTAGCTTATTATTATTTAATTTAAGATTGACCAAATAAGTCAAGTTGCCGAGTTGTGTCGGAATACTGCCCGTGAGTTGATTATTGCCCAGCCAAAGATATTCTAAGCTGCTTAGGTTGCCGAGTTCGGGCGGGATATTTCCACTCAATTTATTATTACTAAAAAAGATACGACTAAGCTTATTCAGGTTACTTAGACTTTTAGGAATACTGCCAGTTAATTGATTCTTTTCCAAATCGATTCTTCCCAAATTATTTAAATTGCCTAAGTCCACCGGAATACTACCGCTTAATTGATTTCTTTCTAATTCCAAATATATTAAGTTGCTTAGATTGCCCAAGGTGTTGGGGATGTTACCACTCAATTGGTTTCTACTTAGTTTCAGGGAAGTTAGATGGCTGAGGTTGCCGAGTTGAGGCGGGATATGACCGACCAACTGATTGTTGTAAAGGTTGAGGCTACTTACTCGTTTGGCGGTATTTAAAGATACGCCATGCCAAGTGTTCATGGGTTGATTTAGATTCCATGCTGTTGTCCAATTGGGACCGTTGGTCGTATTGTGTAAGGCTACGAGGGCGAGAGAATCTGTGGTATTATTTTGTGCGGAGCAAAGAATAGGGTATAAAAATAGCCAATAAGCTATGATTCGTGTCGTGGTTATTCTTTTCATAATCTTTTTTATTATGTATGGAAAATGGTTTTTTCAATTTGTGTCGATTCAGAATGCAAATATAGAGTATTTTTTTAAAGTGTAAAAAAATAGAGAAATGCACCGAACACCCGTCGGTGTCCAGCTGCATTTCTATCATAAGCGTATCAAAAGAAACACGCCTGCGCGATAACCACATCACGAGTTACTTTTGTTTAGCTATTTTTCTTGGATAGGTTATAATTGTTCGTAGGAATTAATAACAAGGAATATGCGTAAAAGCATACCAGTAGCGAATGTAATAACTATTATAGCAATACAAAAACCTCTGGTCACTTTATCATAAATTACAATAATTAACAGTCAACCCAGCGATATTTATCAAACCAGTTATCACATACCTTTTTTTGCCATGATACATCATAACACCAGCAAGAATACCTGAAGTTGTTGTTTTTCAAAAAACATATTCCGTTGATATCCTTCCATTCGCCACAATCCCATCTTGATTCAATAATTGACGAAGAATCCGTTGATGAAAAATCTACAACTTCATCTGTTGTTAGATGTGATACTAAAGTGTTTTGATCATAAATGTCTCCATATTTTGCATTATTTTCTAACAGCTCATATTTTCCTAAGTATGCGAAATAAGTTGCAACTTTACTACTTTCAACCAATTTTGCAAAACTTTTATGATCCAAGGAATTAAGATATTCATCTTTTTTCTCCTCTGATAATTCATCGTATCCGTATGGTAGGATAAACTCTGCACCTTCTACTGCTAATAAATTTTCTGAAGAGGTATCAGGTAGTGTTTCATTAAGCATTTTCTCTTGTTTACAAGAAGTCAAAAAGATAGAAGTGGCAAGTATCGCCAAGAGGCTAAAAAGTCCGAATTGAATTTTAAAGTTTTTCATAATCACTTTCTTTTCGGTTAAAATTTTATTAGATTTTAAATTTCAAAATATTGACAACGAGCTATTTTTAATAAAAATATATAAATAATTACATGTTTTACTTTATATATGTACAATATAAAGATTCTTTTTTGTGTTATGTTCTTTAGTGGAAATAAAATATTATTTTGAATAGCGAAGAAAATCACAACTGAACAAAATATTATTTCGTGAAATTCTTTTTTAATTTTAAAAACTGTCAAAATTTTAACCGAAAAGAAAGTAATCAATGTTTTAAAATGTTTAGTGGTAACTTGTTTTTGTGTTTTTGAAATTAAAGCCATCAGACGGGGTATCTGATGGCTATATAATTTAGGGGTTATGAGCAGAATGTAATTCTATATTTAGTACACCTCATCGTACCACCTGTGATCTTACAAAGCCATTGAGTGATTGTATAACAGCATCTTTCGCTGATTTGACTTGGAGCCCAAAGACCATTGTTTAAAGCCATTACCTTATCATCTGACAGATAATCAGATAAATTGATATTCTTTAAACTTTCGTTTTTTGTATAGTGGTCAATAGCAACGTTCTCTAAGCCTTCATTTGAGAGGAAATTCATGATTACATAATCATTTACATATCCTTTTAATTCTTCGTTAGAAAGACTTTCAAGATAAGTTCTGGTGGCTGCCTCTCCTTCATCCATAATACTTGATGGAAGTAATAAGCCTTCAAATTCAAATTCTGATTCCTGAACTACTTGTTCTGCATCTTCAAGCTGCTCACCTATGATGGAAGTGCTTTGCTCACAAGAAGTCAAAAAGACAGAAACGGCGAGTACCGCTAAGAGGCTAAAAAGTCCAAATTGAATTTTTAAGTTTTTCATAATCAATGTTTTAAATTTGTTTAATAAAAATTGTTTAATAAATCGAATGATTGAATACTCCTTTGATTTGTACGGCTTGACTGTAATGACCTTGAGTAGATAAAAGTGTGCGCTCAGGTGTATTCTAAAGCGGTTGATCAATGTTGTATTCGTTCATTCTTTAATAATCATTGTCATTGTTACTATACTATTGAATGAGTTTAAAAAAAGTAAACAGGTTTGAAGAAGTTTTTTTGAAAATTTATTTTTTTAATAAGGACAAGTCTAAAAACCTTTGCTTAAAGACTTGTCCACTCAACCATATAAACTATGTTTTGGGGCTGTTGTATTTTCTGATTCAGATTAGTCGAAAGACATCTATAAGATGCCTTTCGACGTGCTTCAAGATGAAAGATTACTTCATTAGTATCATTTTTTGTGTACCAAAATACTCACCTGCCTCAATGGTGTAATAATACATTCCCGCAGGGAGTGCATTAGCTTCAAATGCGGTAGTATGCGTACCGGCTGTTTTGATTTCATTATTGTACAATGAAGCCACTTGTTTACCTTCTGAATTATAAACGTTCAGGGTGACAGGACTTTCTTTGGGCAATGTGTACATTATGGTAGCATGGTCGGTAAAAGGATTGGGGTAGCTGTGGGTTTCGAGCGTGTATCCTTCTTGTTCGATTTTATCGCCTTCACAATTATACATAAATTCTAAAATCCGTCCCCGCGACCTGACTACATTGCTGATTCGGAGGTGGTCAATAGTTCCTTGCCATACATTCCAACCTGCGTCGGTACCGATATTAAACTCGGTATCACTAATCGGGAAGAGTGGCGTGCTGTAAATCGGCTGTTGTACAGTGAGATTGCCGTCAATATACAGTCGAAGTTGACCGCCACCCCAAGTAAAGGCAATATGCCTCCATTGATTGGCTTGCCAATCAGAAATATTATGTCCGACTCCTTGTTCAGGATAGCCACTCGGCGAAAATCTGTTTATAATCAGACGAAGGTTATTGGCACCATTCTTTAAGATGAGTATGCCACCTTCTGCACCATATTGGAGTATGGTGTGTCCCTTGCCGTCATTGCCGTTCCATGTAGGTTTTACCCATGCTTCTACGGTGCCTTGTTGCGAATTGATGTTGTTGGCAGCCTTGTATTTGAGCGTAGGTGTATCGCTGTATTCGATTATATTAGCACCGTTGCTATACTTTCCATCACCAAGGGAGACGTATTGTGAAGCGGTAGGTGTTTCTCCTCCAGTACCGTTGCGACTATAGTCGAATGGTAAGTGGAGAAGTGTATTGTTATCGTCTCCACAAAGGTCGGATGTACAAGTAGTACCGTTGCAAAAGTCTTCCCACGGAATGGTGAAGTTATTGCCATTGCTGATGTAAGTGTTTCTATTATAAGAAGTAGATAGTTGAGTGCAGAGTGTTGCTAATTTGTCGGAATAACAGCCACTTAATTGATTGTTGTAAGTAATTAGAGAGGTCAAGTTCTCCAAATCAGCGAACCACTCTGGCATAGCTCCGGCGATTTGGTTTCTCTGTACCCATAATGTACGTAATTTATTTAGGTTGCCCATATTGACAGGTAAGGCAGTGAGCAGATTATCCTCAAGGTATAAAAACGCCAATTTGCTCAAATTGCCTATTGATGTAGGTAAGTATGTCAATTGATTTTTTGACAGATAAAATCTACTCAATTCAGCCAGATTACCAATTGATGCAGGAAGCGCAGTTAATTGATTACCAGATAACTGTAAAAAGTTGAGTTTACTCAGGTTACCGATAGAAGCAGGAATATTGACAAGTTGATTATCGTTTACTGCCAAAGCTGTAAGATTACTCAAATCACCAATGGTACTTGGAATATTGGTAAGTAGATTTGAATGTAAATACAGTCTTTTAAGATTGCCCAAATTGCCGATAGAAGCCGGAACATTAGTGAGTTCATTTCCACTTAATATCAAACTTTCAAGGTTGCTCAAATCTCCGATAGAAGCCGGAACACTTGTCAATTGATTACTATTTAAATATAAATTGGTAAGATTAATTAGGTTGCCGATGGAAGTCGGAACACCGTTGGTAAGTTTATTGATGTCCAATGATAAAAAGGTCAAATTGGTCAAATTGCCTATGTTAGCTGGAATTGTTCCACTGATTTGATTTTCACTTAAATCTATATAGGTTATCTCACTCAAATTACAGATACTCGGAGAGAGTGTACCGCCAAAATCTTCCTCGAAAATAGCCAACTTATCTACACATTTATTTTGATTCAAAGTGACACCATACCAAGTATCCATCGGCTTTGTCAAGTCCCACCTAATACTGGCTCTCCAAGTGTTTCCGTTGAGTGCATTGAAAACATCAACGAGCGCAAGAGAGTCTGTATATTGGCAGTTTGTACCACAAGTGACTGTGATAGCTTGATATGCTACATTGTTATTCTCATTAGATTCCGTAATGACCTTTTGATAATCTGCTGCAAATAAGATGTAATAATTACCTGCTGCGGTAGCTGCGGGGATATTGAGAACTGCACTTTGATTGCTTGTTGCATTTGCACCGAGTGTTGTGACGTAATCGGCAGCCAAAAGGGCATCTGTTGCATCCAATGTGGTATTGGAAGAAAGATAATATCCGAGATAACTGTATCTTCCGGTGGAAGCATCACCATTGTTTTTGACTGTTGCTGAAGCGGAAACAGAGTTTCCACAAGCTACATTGGTAGAGTTTAAAGATTTAACAGAAATGATTAAGTCAGGTTTTGGTGCGACACAAGTGACTGTGATAGCTTGATATGCTACATTGTTATTCTCATTAGATTCCGTAATGACCTTTTGATAATCTGCTACAAATAAGATGTAATAATTACCTGCTGCGGTAGCTGCGGGGATGTTGAGAACTGCACTTTCGCTGCTTATTGCATTAGGAGCTAATGTACCTACATAATCATTTGTCAAGTAAGTATCTGATGCACCCAATGTAGTATTAGTAGAAAGGTAATATCCCATGTAACTGCCCTCTCCTGTAGAAGCATCACCATTGTTTTTGACTGTTGCTGAAGCGGATATGGAACTTCCACAAGCTACATTGGTAGAGTTTACGGACTTAGCAGAAATGATTATATCTGGTTCCGTTTGATCTTCTATCGTAATTGAAGCGGATGAACTGACGCAGCTCACATTATTATTTTCATTACTTTCTGTTACAGTATTACCTGAATCGGCTATGAGACCTACATAATAATTACCGGCAGGTACACCTGTGACTGTTGCGGTATTGAAACTAAGGTTATGTGAGGAAGTTGTGCCACCACTTAAAGCTGGAATAGATGCTGTCGCTACCCGATAATCACTCGTATTCACTGTGTTGTTAGAAGAAAGATATACACCCAGAGTAGCTGTGCCTGAAGTAGTCGTACCTGAATTACTAACAATTACATTATTATAAAAGCGGGTAGTACCAGAAGAGAAAGAAGCACCGCAAGCTGAAATTTGCAAATCGGGCTGCGTCACAGTTATAGTAATATTTGCCGAAGATGATATACAACCGATATTATTATCTTCACTAAATTCTACTAAGCTATCTTCGTAGTCAATAATAGTTCCCAAGTAATAATTGCCGGGAGGAATATTGGCGAGGTTTGCAGTCAAACCAAGCGTAATATAGTAATTGACTTGCAAAATTGGAGTGTTTCGTGTACCTATTAAATAGTCACTTGTAGTAATGTTATTGTCGGTAGAAAGATACCAACCGACTTTGACTGCATCGGCAGATATTGTTCCGTTATTTTTTACTTCTACACCACTAATTGTGAGTGTATTTCCACTAGAATTTGAGGTTCCGCATGACCTGAAAGCTAAGTCAGCTGCATCGCCCGAAGCACACAAACAAGTAGCGGTCGGATAAAAAGCGTTAATTGCATTTTTTGATTTTGTACTCCATGTATTGGTAACATTTACAGAAGGTGCCATGATGGTTGAACTGCCTTCAGCATCGTGTTCGGCACTAAAATTATGACCGATTTCGTGGGCAAATGCTGCTCTCAATTTGGCAGAGGATGAACTAAAATCTTCTATCAAATTGTAGCGACTTCCACACACACCAGGGCGTTTTGCCAATCCAACAACATTGTCATTTCGAACACCGTTGTCGTCATTATTCCAAATATCACGAGTCACCCATAGTGAGGCTAAGTCGTAAGTAACATTCGTAAAGTCAGAGTCTCTAAATTCGTTTAATAAAGTCGGAGCAAATAATGTACTCGACCATAAATTTTGACCCGAAGTTTTTGCAATGTAATCGTCCACGACAACAAAAGTAATCGGGTCATTGAATTCATTATCATAATTGGCTTTGACATTATTCAATACCGAAGTGATGTGATTCAAAGTGCTTGCGCCGTGTTTTTGGTACATACCATAACCTGCTACCAAGACCATTTCTACTTCGTAGCAACCTGCGGCTGCACTTTTGAATTGGTCATTTTTAGGTTTAATTTGTGTAGTTTGCTCGTCGGTATGGTTAGCAACACAAGTATGTCCTTTGTCAATGACATCTTTTTGATAGTAAATAATTAGTTCATTTTTTTGAGCATCGGAGTCGAAGTTTTTGTAGGGTTCAAAAAATATGACTTCTTCTCCGGTGTCAATAAAACCACTTAGAAAACCTTTATTAGTCGTCAAAGATACAAGCGTATTGGGCTGACCCTGAATCGTACCTTTGAAAGTCAATGGGAGTTTTTCGTCATTGTTTTTGTTCGCCTTACGTGCTATATAAGCATCACTGAACAGGTAAGTTTGTTCTAAAGACAAATCATATACGCCATATTCGCCCAAGTCTATCGACTGGTTGAATTGGGTAGATTTGGAGGAGAGGTTTTTGTCATTTAATGAGATTTTTTGTGTAGTACTTTTGGTGAAAGTTTGGTCAACTGTATTTTGTGCCTCTATCATCGGCGCACAGAATAACAGTAGAAAAAGTAGTTGAACGATTGCTTTCGTGTGTTGTCTTAATTTCATGATGCATGTTTTTTGTTTATTAATTAAAATGGCAATGAGTCGTCAAATAATTTTTGACGAAAATCATATTTACTACTATCCTATTGAAGTAGTACTCAAAAGGTAAACATATATTTGAAAGTTTTTTTAAATTTTTATTTACATCATACACCAAATCGAATAAAGCAATTAGGGAGAACGTGAAAAGAGAATGGTTTTAAATTTATTATTTGTAAATAATTGAAAATAAAAAAAGTATAGAAAGTAATTGCTTTAAAATGATTAAAAAAATGACATTTTTTTAATACTAATCATTCAATAAAATTCTATAAATTTGCAATTGTAAAAAAGGTACCTGTTTTCGAGGAGGAAAATAAGGGCAAAAGAAGCCGTCCAAATCGTGATTTATTATTTGCTCGTTACTTAATTTGTACTTTGGATGAAAGTATCAGATATCAGGACAAAAAATAGAATGAATTGATTATCAATTTTTTATAAAATATATTTATCGCTAAAAAATAAATATTTACATTAGACTTTCTCCTGATACATTTCGTCCAAAGTCTAATTTAATGCTTCTTTTTTGTTTACCTTTTTTGACCTAAATCAATAGATATATGTGCAAGCTGTCAGAGATAGAAATCAGAAATATCCGAAATGGAGATGACAATCCACTTGGTAGATTATATGCAGATAATTATAAAGATTTGATAGCAGGGCTAAGAGGCAAAATAAAATCGCAAGGTTTTCTCGAAGATTATATAGAAGATGCCATACAAGAGGCTTTTTTTATTGTCAGAAGAAAAATAAAAGAACCGGATTTTAGTAATGATAATGTCTGTGGGTTTATCGTAAATATTGCTTATAATAAAGTTCGAGATGTAGGCAAGAAAATGCAGAGGATGAAAGGCTTTGAACTTGATGAAATTGAACGATATATTTCGCGGACACGAGGCATACACGATGAAGATTTCAGCCCTCAATTTTCTAATTTGAATGATGAACAACAGCGACAAGTGAGTGCCGTACTGCAAGTATGGGAAAAGTTTGGTGAGGCTTGCAAACATCTGTTGGAAAAAATCTGGGTGGAAGAAAAAAAGTTGAAAGATGTATGGCAAGACTTAGGATACAGCAGTTATGATGTAGCCAAAACAACTAAATCAAGATGTGTAAAAAACCTCAGACAAAAAGTTAATGATTTATTGGTCAAGGTTCAATAATCCACAGACAAATACGAAAAACTGTGGATGTATCAAATGACATTTTTACAACCAAAATAAAACACCGATTATCCACAATTTTTTAAATGAATTAACATGACAGATAAAGATACATTAATTGAAAAGTATCTGTATGACGAATTATCCGAAACAGATGTTCAGGAGTTTGAGCAACGCTTAGACAGTAATGCTGAATTTGCGGACGAAGTGAAGTTGCGGTCAGTCATTTTTGCCAAAAACAAAAGTGATTTTAAGCAACTACTCAAAACAAAGCAGCAGCAAACAGCATCGAAACCAGTATCTAAAGTAGCGAAGATTACACCTTTATATTACCTCAAGCGCACCGCTGCGCTGCTGATATTGGGCGTGCTTGCCTTTGTACTGTATCGCTCTATTGGCGGATTTGAATTGACGGGTTCTGTAGATACTTATCTTGCACAAATACACCCTGACCCTATGGTAATTATGGGAGAGAACGACGATATAGCGGCTTGGAAAGCTGCAACAGTTGCTTTTCAAGAAAACAGTTATGCAGCAGCAGCTTACGAAATAGAAAAGATTACATCACCTACCACAGAGCAACAATTTTATCTTGGTTTAGCCTATTTATATCAAAAGGATTACGATAAATCTATTACACAGTTTGAGCCTGTCACGCAGCAAAAAAGTATAGACTATTCGCCTGCTGCGCGTTGGTACGTCAGTTTGGCATACTTGAAAAATAAGCAAACAAAACAAGCGGAAAAGTATTTACAACAGATTGTCAGGGATACATCTTGGAAGCATAAAGAGGCGCGAAAATTACTTACCGAATTGTAAGGCTACTTAGTACATTGTTTAATAAATTGTACCATAATGCGAAGTATTTTTTTCATCTAAGGATTTTTTGAAAACCGCACATAGCCTTAGTAGTAAGTCAATCTAATTATGATATGTTGCTTTGAGTGAAATTTTTTCGAGTACGAGGCGGAGGTTATTCAGCATAGCCGTAGCTACGCTGGATGTTCTCCAACAAAGTAATCGGACAAA
>Ga0209595_100426_pt1 | contig 14799 bp, 12 predicted proteins | sample Porto_4metaG_FD_187427 | JGI IMG/M metagenome (GOLD analysis project Ga0209595, IMG submission 187427) | Marine algal microbial communities from Porto, Portugal - Porto_4 metaG (SPAdes) (version 2) | ecosystem: Host-associated > Algae > Red algae > Unclassified | place: Portugal: Porto...
CTTCTTTTTTCATCTTATCTTGATTCTGTTGCTGCATTGCTGCTTCTTTTTTCATTTGATCTTGTTGTACTTGAGTTACTTCTTCTTTTGGCATCGATCCGGCATTTGCACTAGCTGTTGATGAATATCCTACTGTTAAAAGTGCCATCGCACAAATTGGGACAAGTTTCTTTTTCATTTTCTTTATCTCCTCTAATTCTTTTTTTCATCACATCAAATCTGATGCATTCATAGGATATATCCGCTATGTAAATATAAAATGCAGGTTACATGCATTTCATTTAAAGATTTAATTGCGACAAAGAAGAAGAGGGGCCCATCTCTCCAAAAAAGGAAATATGATCAATTTTTTGTATTTCTAAGTAGAAGCTAACAGAAGGGTCATTCAGAAAGGCTTAGTTTAGTACCGCTGAAATAATTTCTTAAAAAACTACTTTAAGAGACAGCCAAAACAAAGAAGCAACCTTAGTGAAAGTACTGGTAAATGGTCTTTTTTAAAACAAATATATAATGTGCCAAATACCTTTTGAACTATCCATCATAAACTCCCTTATGTGCTGTTTTAAGTTTGTAGGTTCTGTTGCAAAGTTGAAAAACCGTTAAAAACTTTGCAACAGAATCGTTATTTGTAAACAAACCCTAGAGTTGCACTTCATTCACGGAATCGTTTCTGTACCCCTAATAAAAAGAAGAATCTAAAATGGGTGCTTCTTTTGTTTTGTGTAAATTTCATTACTTCTAGCTATTGGATGCCTTTTATTGATGATTTTAGAGAACGTGGTTAAAGTGGGATAAATTCAATAAAATCAAGGGAATTAATGTAAAATGATAGGTAAAAGTTTACATTGGAGTTTCGAATCATTTATAACTAATTGTGTAATAAATTTCTCAATATAGATATATTTAGTAATTACGGTTTCGATATTCAAAATTAATAAAAATTGGAGTATTATAAAAATATGATGGTTATTCCTTTTGTTTACTCCTTGTGCTAAAGATAAGATTTTGTTCCCGATCTTATCTTTTTTCTTTGTAGATTTTTGATACAAAAAAGAATCCTTATAATAAGGATTCTGCAACAGGGAATAACAAAAAATAAATAATAAAAAGAATTACTTATATTATAGTTTATATAGTAATAGTATAGAGAAATATTTACGTAAATTCAGTATGTATTACGTAGCAATAGTAGAAACAGTTTGTTTATAGACTAGCTGTTGCTTATCACAAAATGCGTCCAAATTGTGTCTAAACGTACAATTTTCTTTTTTGATATGGTGAGGCCTCAAAGGGAATTCCATCCAGTTTGACTTCACAACAAGCAGGCCAATCCCAAGATTAGTAAGAAAAAATCTGTGGTATACTAATGAGCAGTAATACGAAATGAACTAACGGGCGGGGATACACATGAAATTGGAACGATTGCTCTCCATAATTTACAAGCTGCTGAATCACGAAGTTTTGTCTGCCTCCATGCTGGCTGAAGAGTTTCAAGTTTCCCAAAGAACCATCTATCGGGATATCGATGTGATCTGTGCTGCGGGTTTCCCGGTCGTATCGTATCAGGGATCTAATGGCGGATATGGCATGATGGACGGATACAAAATGGATAAAAGCCTGCTCGGTTCTTACGATGTCAATTCTCTGGTTACTGTGCTCAGAAGCCTCTCCACCGTATTTGAAGACAAGCGTGCGCAAGGGACCATCGAAAGACTGCAGACGATTGGACCGGATCATCACGTCACGAGTCTGTCCGTGGACTTGGAAACCCACCGCACGGAGCCCGACACGCTTCGTCAGTTACGTACGTCCATTACCCAACAAAATCTCGTTCGATTTGATTATATCAATGCTAAGAATGAACGCACGACCCGTGATATGGAACCGCTGAAACTTCATTTTAAATATCGTAATTGGTACATTTATGGGTTTTGTCGAACTCGGCGAGATTATCGGGAGTTCCGACTGTCCCGGTTGATGAACTTGTACGTGACACAGGAAACTTTTCAACCGCATCACGAGGTGCCGGGAGAGGTTGCTTTGTCAAGCAAGGGATGGCAAAATCAGTTGGAGGATGTAGTGATTCGGGTGGGGAAGGAGACTTTGGCGGAAGCGATGGATCAGTTTCACCAGGTTGATAAGCAATTTCATGCCGATGGAAGTATGACGATGCGAATTCCTGTTTATAAGCCATTGAGAGCACGATGGCTCTGGTCCATTCTTCTAAGTTTTGGCAGTGGAGCCGAAATCCTGGAGCCCCTAGAACTACGTGGAATCCTCAAAGAGCAACTTCAAAATGCGCTCAAACTTTATGAAGATGTATGACAGACTGTTGTCATATATCTTTTTTTATTATAACTATAGAAACAAAATCAAATCTATGAAAAGTCAAAAGGAGACGATACGAATTATGAATCATCCAATAGAAATGTATAACTACCACACATGGGCGAACCAAACGATTCTTGGGAGAATCAAGGAACTCCCGTCCGCTATGCTGAGTCAAGAAGTGAACAGCTCGTTTCCCACCATCGCCCATGCCCTTAGTCATATCTATGCGGTTGATAAGGTGTGGTATCTGGTTTTAACAGGCACTGGAATGCAAGAGGCGCTGCAAGCATGCATACCCTTGAATGAGAGTATTCTGTCTTCTGTAGATGAATACGCTCATAACTTTGCCGAGTTAGAGGAACAATACAGAGAATGGTTCCGAAGCCAGACCGATTTGGAGCAAACCATTTTGCTTGACAATCCATTTGCCAGCATCCGCCAAACACGGTTGTCGGAAATTGTACTGCATGTGGTCAATCACGGGACCTATCACAGAGGCAATGTTTCTACAATGTTGCGTCAATTGGGCCACGCATCTACCATGAACGATTATTCACTTTATTGGTATCAGGAATCTACGAAATCAATTTAATCTCTGACGTCGAGAGAGTATGTCGATGATATCCAATGCCGTTTTCTGTACAACGGACAGGAGAACTTCGATATGATGAAATGACATCATCAGTATCTAAATCCTCAGCAGGAACGTATGAAAAATCGTTTTAAAGTCTTGGTTAAGGCACTGAACGTTGCTTTGAATTTAATCAATTCAGTCTAAAAAGGTCGATATTTCTGAGAACAGAGAAATCGACCTTTTTACTGCTTGTAAAATGAATATATGTATCATTACACTCTCTTGCTTATAACTTCAATATTGACTAGAGTCAAAGGTTGTATAATGAATATAATTACTTTCCATACTTAGAAAGGAGATTGTTTTATCTATGGAAATTGAAAATCTAATTCCAATAAATTCGAGAGAAGATTTAAGGGTTTGGCTACAAGAAAATTGTACAACTGAAAAATTTTGTTGGGTAGTAGTTAGTATGAAGCCAACCCCAGATACGTTGCTATATTTGGACGCGGTCGAAGAATCTTTGTGCTTTGGATGGATTGATGGAGTCAAAAAGAAAATATCTGAAACCCAACTGGCGCAGAGACTGTCTCCTAGAAGCAAAAAAAGTTCATGGACTGAATTGAATAAAGAACGTGTCCGCCGCCTCGAAAAGTTGGGGTTAATGAGAGACGAGGGAAGAAGGGTACTTCCTGATATGGATTACGATTCTTTTAAAATAGATAGGGTTATAGAGGAACGGCTAAAAGAGGACGGGCAAGTATATGGAAACTTTTTGGAATTTCCAGCTCTTTATAAAAGAATTCGGATTGACACGATACAAAGCAATAAAAATCAGCCAGAATTATTTAAGAGTAGATTAGACAAATTTATAACAAACACTAAAAGAAATAAAATGTACGGTCAATGGCATGATAATGGACGCCTATTAGATTATTAAGGTGCGCTAAATCGAATAGATATGAATTGTTTGTTAAGTTGGTACTATAAGTAAACGTCAATAACCCACCCCTATCGGCTGAATCCCATATCTATGAAACATTGAATTCTCAAGTTTATCGTTTTCCGACAGAAGACTCCTTCCTCAAAAATGTGAAGGTGTGAAACACCAATTTTAGGTGGGAGATGAATGTCGGTTGGCATAGGCCAACATGTTTGCTATCATTTACTTGTACAGATTGCTCTTCGAAAACTGAAGATATGAGGTTGGTTGCAGAAAAACGTTGCAACCTTAAAATCTTCAACGTTCTATCGCCCCACGCTTGCCGAAGTTGCGAAAACCAAGCTAAAGTAGGTAGTGTGTGAGTCAACGTACAAGATACTTATGTTTTCACCGTAGGGACTACGGGTAGAGCCTGCTAAGATAACTGGTGGATAATCGATGTTCGCAGGAATCTCCCACTTCAAACAGTCCGTTAGGACGTTAAGTGGTGAGTAGTTCAAAAGGGTGAGCTTGATTATTTAATTTTTAATGTATTTTAGAGGTGTTTTTTAGGCATACGGCAACAAATTCTTCTTTTTTGACTATACCGAATACGAAAAAATTATAAAAATGGGATTATAAAGTACACTTATCTTCAGTGGCTCCAAAAGTAAAAAATTGTTGCCGTATACCATCTTTTCCTTAACGTAAAGAGAATAGGTTGATTTGTGTCTAAAATGTGTCTAAACGTACAATTTTTTTTGATATGGTAACCCCAAATAAGAGACAAGAAATATGAATTGCTATCACCATTGGTTGCAGTCGTTTTGTATTTAATCATTTTCTTGTTCTATAGAATGATACTTATGTTACACAAATCACACTTTTATGTTCTTGCTTACTTTTTAAAATAAGCAACACCAAAGTTTTCATTAAATCTCTTACACCAAACAGAAACCGAGCCATATGTACTTACATCTATCCCTTCAGGAATTTCATAGTTTTGGTCGCCTTTGTTTCCCTTTAACTTTCCTAATTCAATATACTGGTGGTTTTTCACATCTTCATTATTTTTCAAACGATCTGTAGGAACTAATACTACTCGCACATCTGGCCCGTTAGATGTTGAAAAATTAGAAAGTCGTAAAACACGTTTTCCATCCGCTAATTGATAGATTGTTGCTGTTCCAGTTGTTTCATGGACACCGTTTTGAAACTGACCTGTACTTATAACTTGATCTTGAACTTCTTTTGTTTTCATTGATTGCATTTCTGTCTGTGGTAATGCTTCATTCACTTGCTTATCAATGAATAATTTCTCCGGTCGGAACAAGGACCATAGGATTCCCACGACAATTATAAATCCACCTGTAAACCATATATATTTTCTTTTCATAAAGTAAAAGACCTCCGTTAATATACTGTTTAATAGTATGTTAACAAGGAGGTCTTTCATTTCTCTTTCATAAATATTACAAAAGTCTTTCAGCGTTCTTATTTTTTTCTGATGTGATGGGAAGAATAAACCAAAATTCACTGCCCTGTTTTCCATCTGCGCGATCTCTCACACCAATTTCTCCTTTGTGCCTTTCAATCAATGATTTTGCAATGGCTAGTCCAAGACCAGATCCTCCAGATTGTGAACTTCTTGATTGATCTGTCCTAAAAAAGCGTTCAAATACGCGTAGTTGGTCATTTGGAGAAATTCCTTCTCCTTCATCACGCAAAATGAACTGGACTTGTTGATTTTGCTTATTTTCCTCTACAATCAACTCAATTGTTCCAGAGACAGGGGAATATCGAATAGCATTATCTAACAAATTACCTATGACCCTTGCTATTTTACACGGCATAATTAATAGTCGGGGTAATCTATCAGGAACCTGCAATTGTAAATCAATCTGTTTGTCTTCTAATAAGACAGAATGTGACTCTAATACATCTAATAGAACTTTATCTATATGTGTGAAACTTGGATAAAAATCTACTTGTTCAAACTCTAACTTTGAAAGTTCAAATAAGTCATTGATTAATCCACTTAATCTTTCTATTTCTTTTAAGATCGTCGCTAAGTATTGCTTTCTCATTTCAGGATCTTCGATCAGGTTATCTTGTAACGCTTCTATCATCAATTGTATGCTAGCCATAGGCGTTCGTAAGTCATGTGAAATATTCGTGATCAGCTCCTTACGTGCATTTTCTCCTTCTTCTAACCTAGTAAACCCTTCTTCTAATTTTTTTGCCATCTGTTGAAAGGCTGTTGCTAATTCTTTAAACTCCTGTGGTTCTTTTCCAATTATATACATTGTTTCAAATTGTCTATCACTAAATTGTTTCGTTAATGCCATTAAATTTTTGATAGATCTCATGATAGGGCGTGTCATTAACCAGTAAATAAACGTAGAAATTATAAATGCCACAACCGCAATTATTGTTAATAGCTTTGTTTGTTCTGGTTCGAGTAACATTTTCGTCTCACTATACCATATAGCAAGTACCATGATACTCGTACTTAATACATTCATCAGTAATAATTGAATACGTAATCTCATGTTTCACTTCCTCCATTTGGCTCAAAACGATATCCTATCCCCCAAACCGTGTGAATCCAACGACTCTTTATCGTATGCTTCTCCAGTTTGTCACGTAAACGACTGACTAAAACAGTTACTATGTTTGTAGCCACTTCATGTTCAGTATCCCAAATGAGTTCAAGAAGTTGCGAACGAGAAAAAACTTGTTTTGGATGCTTTGCCATGAGATAAAGTACCTCAAACTCTTTCGCTGTTAATTCCACTTTATTTTCACAAACCAATACACATCTCGTCTTTGGATAAATTTTTAAATCTGGAAATTCTATCACTTCCGTTAGGGATTCTTTTGCTTGTATCGGTATCTGGCTGCCTCTTCTTAGTATAATTTGAACCCTCAATACTAATTCACGAGGGGAAAACGGCTTTGTTACATAATCATCTGCTCCCATTGTTAAGCCTAAAATTCGATCCCTTTCCTCTCCCTTAGCAGTTAACATAATAATTGGTACATTTGATTGTTGACGAATTTCCTCGCATAATTCCCATCCATCTTTTTTCGGCATCATCAAATCTAAAATAATTAAATCTGGTTGATGAGTAAGAAATAAATCCCAACCTTCTGTGCCATTTACAGCGGTATATACTTCATATTCTTCTCTTTCTAAATACCGTTTGCATACTTCTCGAATATTTTCTTCATCTTCTACGATTAAAACTCTTCTTTTCATCTGTAATCCTCTCTTCTTTTTACCAATAATACAAAAGGTGCTCTTATCTGCTTTCATCTAATACAGATATAAAATTCAGATATAAAGATGTAACGACTAATCCTAGATCTAAATCAGAACCCTACACTTTGGTCTTATGGTCACTAAAAACGATTAAAAGTGCCAATATAATCTAGATGATAATTTTAGTATTTAATTACTTATATGACTAGATAAACACTTAAAATAGTAGTATCCCAATCATATAAATCGAAAATTTAAATCAGATTTTTTATTACAGAGATTACTTATTTATCTTGTCAGGATCGATTTTATTGTGTATCTATTTTCCAAGATCTTTATAGTAAAAAACCACTGCTTTAGCTATGGTTTTTTACATACATGATTTCAAGTACAAACAAATGAAGGATACATTAAAAGGAATGAGTTCAATATCGAACTCATTCCCTATTAGCAGCCTACATTCTTGTTTCTAACTTTTTGGGTTCAGTCCATTACCGATGTTTTTTTAAACTTTGCAACAAAATCGTTCCTTTTTACTTAGCTTTGACGAGACTCCATTTATCTTCAAGCCTACCACCATATGTCTGTCTATCATTACCATATGAGATATAACCAGCGTCATAAGTAGAAAACCCTAACTTGTTACCATCAGATTGTAGGTGCCATTCTCTCTGGTAATCAAGGTAGCCAGGGCTATGTGCATGATTAAATTTAAAAGTACTTGCATTTTGTTTTTGGTCAAAATGGATATACTTATCTTGAAGTTTTAAATATTCATAGCCTGAATAAGCACTATTTTGAACTTTAATGTGTAACTCTTCACCTGCTTTGATTGGTTGTCCAGGTTTAGGCTGCCCTTTTCTTTCAATAATTACATTAACTGGTTGAGTGTAATTCCCACCAGACGCAAGGTATTGCCACTTATCATTTCCTTTATAACTGAGCACAGGATTTCCACTAAGCTGCAGAGTATAAGGAGTTCCTTCTACAATAAGTTCGTCGCTGAATCGATGGGTCAAATAATTTTCATATTCTTTATTATACGTAACAACTGTAGAGATTTTTTGTGTCGGAAGTTTCTTTTGTGCATCATTGATTTCAAATGTAACTTTTTGTGATGGATTGAAATCATTCAAGCTTACAGCTTCTTTAGACTCATATACGTTTCCTTTTCTCACTAATGTTACTTGTTGTGTTTGTTTAGAATTTTTATTTTCAAAAGAAACAGAGATTTCATTACTCGCTCCGAATAAGCCAGGTACGACTGCTGCATAAAACTTTTTCGTAAATGGATCATAAGCACTATATGACAATTCCGGTTGCTGAATTTTTGTGAAAACACCGACTTTTGCGCCTTTCGAAACATAAGATTTTTTAGCATTTTCTAGATTTTCTTTCGCAATGATAACTTGATCTCCTCTGCTATTATCTATAAATTCATTTATCTTTTTAGAATCTACTTTAACATGCTTCAGAACCTCGTTAAACGTTAAATTTGTATCACTACCAACACCTTCTGGTGCATACATTCTAAACTTCGGTTTGTTCCCGATATCAGTCTCTAGTATTGTAGTCGAAGCATTTACACGAGATTCAAATTTTCCTGAATCTCCTAAATTCATAAATTCTCCATCTTTCTCAATATACAATTCCATTGTACTCGTAGGTAGTACTTCAACAGAAAGAATTGCACCTTGTTCAACAGCTTTCAATTCATCTAACGATAAGTAAATATTTACATCTGCTTGATTATCTACACTATCTATCAATACTTCTGTTGTATTTCTTCCACCTTTTTCTGTACTTAACTGATTTGCTTTATAACGATCTTGTGTTGCCTTTACTGTACTGATAATCTTGTCTCCTAAACGAATGTTAAAATGAGGAGAAACATTTTGAGCAGATGCCGTCCCTGTATTTTTATATTCTAACTGTAAGCTCACTTTTGCTGCTTTTGCTGAATCGACAGTTTTTGCGGTAGACCAATCTATATTAGAAGAATATCTTTCGGTATCTGTTGATGTTTTCGAGTATCCATAGCTTACATTTAATGAGGCCTTCCCAGAAGGAACAGGACCGGCTGCGGAACCTTCGACACCACCTTCTACACCTGCTCCTACACCAAACGAATGTTGTGTCGATACACTTTTTTCCCAACCTTTATCAATGGACCCACCGTTTGAATCCGTAATAGCCGCAAGAGGAGTAACCTCAATACGTTTTATACCAACTTGCAAATTCGGTATATTTGCGACCATTGGATTAAATTCAGTATCAGAGTTACTGCCATAATACTGAACTTCATATGCATCTGTAAAAGGATCTCCATCCGAATTCGCGCTCATAGGATTTGTAATAAATTTTAATTTATCTTTGTCTCGCTCTGGATCCCATGCCTGTGCTTCATTTTTCCCGGTTTGTCGATTGAACTCAATTTTATAGCCTTTTATTTCTAAGTCGTTAGAAATACCATCTTGATCCCAATCGTCATTTTGTATTTCAATTTTTTCAGTAGACATCTTTCCCTTTTTTCCATCAGTTCCATAGATAAGATCTTTTCCTTCTTTTGCATTTGCATCCTCTTTAAACATTTCAATTGTGCTTCCTGCATTCGGCTGTTTTATATCTGCTAAAGCAGGGGATGCTAAAGTCAGTGCCATCGATACACTACCTAATACACTAAGTGCTGGCTTCAATTTCTTCATTGTTATTTTTCCTCCTTGATTTTCAGGTGAGTTAGAACACCTACTATTAAGAACAACTTCATCATATCTAATACCTCTTTCATTTCTCTCTCAAAAGTGTTACAAAAGTCTTTCGTAAGTATAAAAATTCTTTCATACATCTATTACTTTTATTTTATGTATATAAATCCGGCAAACCATTTAGGCCGTGGTTAGTAATTGTTTTAGTTCATTTTAGGCTGAAAAGGCGGAATCTACTTGAAGACTCCGCCTTTGTTTGTATAGGGTATGAATGGTTTCGATTCCTCTTATCGTACGTAAAGCATGGAAAAGTGTTTGAAATCTAGAGGATCTAGCGGACCGGCGCTTCACATGGCGATGGTGTACTGCCTCAATATTGAAATCTTTTATAAATATCTAACCAAACATTTATTTGAACATTCATAATCAATTACACAATCAATATAACTATGTCCAAACCTATACTTATTGTATATTTTTTACACAACAAAGAAAAAAAGCATCCTATTTGGACGCTTTTATGCCATCGTTTATTTAAATGAAAATTTTTATAAGCCAAATACAACTACAAGAATATATGCTATCACTTATCTTTATCTATGAGGTCTCACCATATCCATCAACTTTAGAAAAATAAACACCCCCAAAAAGAAAAAATGAGCTGAATTCTCAAAAAACTAACTGTAGAGAAAGAGAATTTTCATTTAGGGTGTACTTCAAAACCTTAGCTTGGTGGACATGGGAGTGGTACTCAGTATTGTAAAAAATGCTCTAATGGGGTAGTATAATTTTATATTTATTGGTCGGTTGACCAAACAAAAAATAAGAAGGTGAAATACAATGTCTAATTCTAAAAAAACAGCTACTCGGGATCAAATACTAATGGCTACGTTTGAATGCTTAGCTGAAAAAGGTACAACCGCTATTACATTACGAGATATTGCTACAAAAGCGGGAATTACTTTAAGTTTAATTCATTATTATTTTCCAACAAAGGAGGGGTTATTAGTTAACGCTACCTCTTATGTCATGCAAAAACAAATTAAAGAAATTCAGAAGGAACTCTCAAATATACAAGATTTTTCAGAGAAATTGAAAAAACTTATATTTGTAGTACATCACCAATTCAAAAGTTCTGAATGGAGAAAAGTGTATTTTAGTTTATTGGCAGCAGCAGCATGGTCACCGAAAATTATGGAAGAAGTTCGAGCTCTACAGAACCAACTAATAGACCTAATTCAAGAATATGCTCATACTTCCAATGTAGAAATCACAGATTTAGAAGCATTTTCAAGGGCTTTATTGGCTTCGATTAATGGATTAGCGTTACAAGTTATGCATGGGGCTTCAGAGGAACAAATTGCCCCGGCATATGCGATTATAGAAAAAATATTTATTAGCATCTGCAACCCCAAAAATGCACTGAGCGATTACTAAGCTATATAATTCTAAGAAAATTCATGTGCCAATCCATTATTCATAACACCATATGGAATAAAGGATTGCAAAACATTATAAAGTGAGGCTACAGCATGACCGCATATGGATCATTTTATTTTTTCGCTATAGTTGGTATTTTATTGATACCTACTATCGTAGCTGGATTAAGAGGTAAAATGTTGCGCAAATATAATGCTGTCCTAACGCTAATTATGCTTGCTATTATCTTCTCGGATAAACCAAATCAAGCAATGCTGTTAGCAGTATTTATTATTTGGCAATATGTCCTTATTAAAGGCTATTTACTACTAAGAAAACAAAATAATAATACGTTCATGTTTTACATGGCTGTTATTTTGTCGATTTTGCCACTGATTTTGGCAAAAATTGCACCATTTGTACCTGAATTAAAATTCATTGTTTTTACTGGTATATCTTATGTAACATTCAGGGCGGTACAAATGGTATTTGAAATTCGTGATGGCTTAATTAAAGAATGCTCATTTTTTAATTTCTGGGAATTCATTTTGTTCTTCCCTGCTATTTCAACCGGACCTATCGATCGGTATCGCAGGTTCCAAAAAGATATTCAAAAACCACCAAGTGCTGAAGAATATCAAAATCTACTATACATGGGTATTAACCGTATTTTTCAAGGTTTTCTGTATAAATTTATACTTGCTTACCTAATAAAAGAAAATATTATGGATGCAACATTAGCTCACCAAAACACCATTTTATCAAATATGATTTACATGTATAGCTATAGTTTATATCTATTCTTTGACTTCGCAGGTTATAGCTCATTCGTAATTGGTGTCAGTTATATGATGGGTATTAAAACACCAGAAAACTTTAATAAACCGTTTATCAGTCGGAATATTAAAGACTTCTGGAATCGTTGGCACATGAGCTTATCATTTTGGCTTCGTGATTTTATTTACATGCGCTTTGTCTTTTTTGCAACAAAGAAAAAGCTCATTAAAAATCGCTATATGATTTCATATATTGGCGTCTTTTTAAACTTTTTTGTCATGGGAATTTGGCACATTACTGGTCATGATATTGCTCAATATATTATTTATGCTCTATATCATATTGCTCTGTTTATTTTATTTGATATTTTCGAACGAAAAAACAAGAAGCATAAATTTTGGCCCAACAATACGTTCATGCATGTCCTTGCAATTGTGATTACATTCCATTTCGTATGTTTCGGTTTCCTAATTTTCTCTGGTCACCTAAATCATTATTTTTAATAAGTAATTTCTATTCTTGTAACTAAGAAGTTACTAATAGTACATTTCGGATATAAAGGAGATTTTTTAATGACAGAATTCAAAAATCAAGTATTAGATATTTTAGAAGAAGTATGTGAAAATGATATTGTAAAAGAAAATCCTGATGTTCAACTATTTGAAGAAGGTATCCTTGATTCTTTTGGTACAGTATCTTTACTAGTAGAATTCCAAGAACGTCTAAATATTGAAGTATCTATTTCTGATTTCGATCGCGATGAGTGGGCAACACCAAATATGATTATTAAGAAGTTGGAAGATATCCGATGAAAAAGCAACCTTGGGTCCGATGCTCTTAGCATTGGACCTTTTTGTGGTTCTAGTACAAGAAATCTATAAAACTTGGACATTTTGATACTCTCACAATCATTTGGGTTCAGCCGCATGCTCTTCAATCTCTTAAATAAAAAATATGTTTGGGTATATGGTAAAGTGTTGTACTGGTTTAGTTAGCTAGGATGTAACCAAATTTAATTCTGTTCCCAAATTTAAAGGCAAACGTTTCATCACTCACATCAACAGATTTCGAGATTTCATCTAAGCTATATGGGTTTTAAATCACGGAGATCAACTTGCTTAATTTTATGAATTTTTAGGTTTTATCTAGACGTAGTGAGATATACAGTATTCACCTACTAACTCTTTAATAAAATTGATAAACGTTTTATCTGAACCCTGTGGGATATAAAGTACACATAGAACTTGAACCCTCTCTTAAGTTATCGAGGGTATAAAGCAATAATAAAACCAAAAGAACTTGTAGCAATCCCTACAAGTTCTTTTTTAGATACTATAAAAAGGTAAAACAAACTATATTAAAGTTTTTGTAATCGTACGTATTATAGTAGTAGTTTTCGCATCTCTTCTGTACTAAGACCTATGAATTTTGAAATGTCTTCTAATAGCATACCATTCTTATGCATACCACGAATCAATTGAATTTTACCTTCCTCTAAGCCCTCTTCTCGAGCATGTGCTAACTTAGCTTGCTCATCTAGAAGTAACTTTTCACGAGCTTCATAAGCTGTTCGGAAAGAAGAGTCATGGCTCATATTTTCCCACTTATTCATGGCCTTTTGTAAAATTGGATCTTGATTCATTGCAATCTCCTCCAATGTTTGAGTTAAATGCTCATCTTCATGTGCTGGTAGTAATAACATCCAGCGAACAAATGCATTTTCCCATGGATTTACTTTTTCTTCACGCCATTGTCTGACCAATTTTGGAATTTCTACAAAATGAATTTCAATATCATCACTTAGTATCTGTTGCTTTTTAGGATTCCATAATTGTCCTATGGTGTGAAATGAATCATCCCGGGGGAATAATATAAAATCTAATAAGTTAATTGTAATTGTTTTTCGAAGTGAACGATACGGCATCCCTTCTGGCATTTGGGATGTATAGAGTTTACTCCAGTAATATAAAGATCGCTTCACCATATCATGTGTGTTACGTAATTGAATTTCAATATTAACTTGTGTTCCGTTATCTAGCGTTGCTAATAAGTCTAATATGGATAACTTATCATCTTCATAAGATTTATGAAGATGTGGATCTTCTAGTTGTAGAAATGCAATAGGTACATCTAAAGATTCTTCTAGAATCGCGTTTAGAAATCCAGTTAAAATCTCTTCGTTCCGAATAACTGTTTAAAAGCGAAATCAATCCGTAAATTTACTAATTTTGTGGACATGGGTTTCCTTTCCCTGTCTTTCTATTCTTCTTACTATTTTATAATGTAATTCTTTATATAAGCAAATTCATCTTTTTCAGTTTATTTTTTCGTATGTATCGGTAAAGCGTAGCCTGACTGATACGTTATGTTAACTAGACTTGTATAAGATATACAATCAAACAAAATTATTTTCCATTTTCATTCTTATTTTGAAATAGATGTACAATCAAAAGTCCACCAACAAATAAGATTGGAAATTCTACGACTATATATAATCCGTTTTTGGGTATTCTTAATATAATTGCGAGATAACTAAAAAAAAAGCCCACAATGCTAAAATTATGATTTCTAACATCTTCTTTTTTTAAAAGTTAAGCACCCCAAATCCCCTTAAAAAAGTTGTATTCAGAATATTGTAACAAAATTAAAAAAAGACCCTACAAGAGGGTCTTTCATCAGCTAATATTAAGCTTTTTGAACATTAGTAGCTTGTAGGCCACGTTGTCCTTGTTCTACTTCAAACGTTACACTTTGTCCTTCGTCTAAAGATTTGTAACCGTCGATTTGGATAGCTGAGAAATGTACG